>Ga0308406_1000098_pt1 | contig 46870 bp, 55 predicted proteins | sample HotsprSampleMSe1_FD_203474 | JGI IMG/M metagenome (GOLD analysis project Ga0308406, IMG submission 203474) | Hot spring phototrophic mat microbial communities from Mushroom Spring, Yellowstone National Park, Wyoming, United States - 20060911_MSe1 ...
TATCCACTATCTTTTTCATTTTGCCTTTCGTGCTGGCGTCCACCCAGCGATTGATGGTCTGAGGCGCCTCGGGGTCGGCGAAGTCCAACACGCTGACCTGTGCCCCGAAGTAGCGGCGGTTGGTCTCCAGAAACTGCTGCTTGAAGGCGATGCCCTGCCGCGCCCACAGCGAGTTCGCAATGGTCAGATCCACTTTGGGGTCTGCGTGTTGCAGGTTCTGGCGCAGGTCTGAAGCCGCCTGGTTCAGGTCCTCCTTGCTCATATTCTGCAGGGACATCACCTTCGCCATCGCCTGTTCGGTTTCGCCTGCTGCGCCGTTGTAGGTCATGGCAAGGGCGAGGGTAATGCTCGCTGGCGAAAGAAACAGATTCTTCTCCCTGTCCGCTTTGCGCAGCTGGTGAAGCAGCGCGAAACCAAACTGGTTGTTTGCGTCTATCAACCTCGGGTTCACCTTTCTGGTCGTTTCGGTTGATTTATTGCCGGTGGCAGGTTGCGAGGGTTCGTTACCCACGCCGGTCGTTGCCACGTTGCCGCATCCCGCCAGCAGCAGGACAAGCAAGGGCAGAAAGTGCAGGCGAGCCATGTGCAAGCACCTCCCTCGGATATGCTCAGCTGTTAGACGCGGTAGACGGACTTTTTGTTATCCCTTCGGGCGCATCTGCGGGAAGAAGATGACGTCCTGAATGGAGTCCGCGCCCAAGATGACCATCGCCATTCGGTCCATGCCGATGCCCAGTCCGCCGGTCGGTGGCATACCGTACTCCAGCGCGGTGACGAAATCCTCGTCGTAGGGGTGCGCCTCTTCGTCGCCCGCGGCGCGCATACGCATCTGCGCCTCAAATCGCTCACGCTGGTCGTCAGGGTCGTTTAACTCCGAGAAGGCGTTGGCGACCTCCTGGCAGGCGACGTATCCTTCGAAACGGCGGGTGAAGCGCGGGTCTTGAGGGTGCTTCTTCGCCAGGGGAGAGGTCTCTATCGGGTAGTCGGTCACGAAGGTAGGCTCTATCAGGTTGGGCTGCACGAACCGCTCCAGCAGTTTCTCGATGATGCCGCCGACGGTATGCTCGTTCTCGGTGGGCAAGCCTTTGCGCTCCATCGCCGCCTTCGCGCTTTCGAGGGTGGCGAACTCCTCCGGTTGGACGCCGGCGTAGTATTCAATCAGGTCTAGCAGGCGTCCACGCTTCCACGGAGGGGTCATGTCTACCTTCTGACCGTTGTATTCGATGTAAGGCTCGCCGCGCACTTCGAGGCAGACATGGTAGAACAGCCGCTCCACCAGGTGCATGATGTCTTCCAGGTTGGCGTATGCCTGATAGAGTTCCAGCAGGGTGTATTCAGGGTTGTGACGGCGGTCCATGCCCTCGTTGCGGAACACGCGCCCGATTTCGTACACCTTCTCGATGTTGCCTACAATAAGGCGCTTAAGGTACAGCTCCAGCGAGATGCGCAGATGAAAATCCACGTCCAGCGCATTGTGGTGGGTGATGAACGGACGCGCCGCTGCACCTCCTGCCAGCGGTTGCAACACGGGCGTTTCCACTTCCAGAAAGCCCTCTTTATCCAGGAACCGGCGCGTCGCCTGCACGACACGGCACCGGTTCAGCAATATCTGGCGCGACTCGCGGTTCACCAGAAGGTCCAGGTAGCGTCGGCGGTAGCGCAGTTCCACATCCTGCAAGCCGTACCAGTGCTGCTCGCCCTTCTCCTTACCGAAGGGGATGGGGCGCAGGGCTTTGGAGAGGATGGTGAATTCGCGCACGTGCACGGTGATCTCTCCGGTTTTGGTACGGAACACCTCGCCCTGCACGCCGAGGAAATCACCCAGGTCTAACAGTTTGAGCAGACCGTAACGCTGTTCGCCCAGGTCGTCGGCGCGGAGATAGATTTGAATCTTATCGGAGCCGTCCTGCAGGTGCATGAAAGTAGCTTTTCCCATCAGGCGCATCGCCACGATACGCCCCGCAATGCGCACCGTTTTGCTTTCCAGCTCCTCGTAATGGTTCAATATGTCCGCAGCGAGATGGGTACGCTCGTATCGCTCCTCGCGGTAGGGGTCTATACCCATCTCGCGCAGCGCCTGTAGCTTCTCCCGCCGCTTCAATACCTGATCGTTCTCTTCATGCGTCAGTTCCATCGGTCTGGTCTATTTCCGGATTTGTAGAATCTCGTACCGTACCTTGCCCGCCGGTATATTTGCCTCGATCACTTCGCCTACCCTGTGCCCAAGCAGCGCTTCACCGATGGGCGATTCGTGGGAGATACGGTCTTCATCAGGGTCCGCTTCGAAGGGGCTGACCATGCGGAACTCCCATTCTTCCCCCGTATCGATATCGCGCACGCGAACGTATGAACCAATGCTCACCTGCTCGGTCGAGATATCCTCGTCTTTCAGGATGACCGCTTGGCTCAGGATTTGACGCAGCTCCAGGATTCGCCCTTCGATGAGCGCTTGCTCGCTCTTGGCATCCTCATATTCCGCATTTTCCGTCAGCTCGCCAAAATCCTTCGCTTCGCGGATGCGGTCTGCCACCGCTTTGCGCTCCACCTTGCTCAGGTGCTCCAGCTCCTTCTCGATGCGTGCGTAACCCTCAGCGGTCAGCACGATCTCCTGTCCGTTCAAGGTGACTGCTTTCATCGGTGTCTGATACTCCTTGTTGAACCTCTCATGCCGTCCTCGGCATGAGGCTCATGGTGATATACGTAAAAACGGACGCGCATGGCGCCCGCGTCGGGAAAGGTATATTCGGGTATGTCGCTGTTTCCCTCTGTTATTGTGCCATATTATACCATTATTCCTGCTTGTTTCACAGCATATACACAGCAAGTTATCTTGACGAGGATGTCGACGCAAAAGTTCCCTGAGGCGCCACTTGCAACCGCACCCCTGCCTGTTCGCAACGGAATCCGCCTCCTGCATGCCGAAAATCTCCAATGAGAGAAGGGAGCCGCCATGTTCCACCGGATAAAACACGGGTTCCAGTTCGCCAGAAAGGCGTATCGCGGATGGCGCGAGCACGATGCCCCTTTACTCGCTGCTGCCATCGCCTTTTATGCGATGCTGTCGCTGTCGCCGTTACTGGTGGTGGCGGTAGCGGTGACGGCACTGGTGCTGGATCCGGAGGTAGCGTCGCAGTACCTGATTCACGCAGTCGGGCAGGCTGTCAACGAGGAGAGCGCACGCTTCGCGCAGGAGGTCTTGCGCAATACCCAGCGTCCTGCCAGCACCTTTTCCGCTGCAGGTATCAGCCTGTTGCTGATGCTTTTCGGGGCGGCACGCCTCTTCCGGCAGCTTCAGGCAGCGGTCAACATCGTATGGGCTACCCGCCACCAAAGTCAGGGTATCCGTGCTACTGTGCGTGAGCATCTGCTGGCGGTACTGATGGTGCTGCTCGCGGCGACAGCGCTGGTGGTGTGGTTGGGAGTGGATGTGGTGCTTTCCGCGCTGTCCGCGCGGTGGAAGACGGTTTCGGCGGGGTGGCGGTGGCTGAACTTTGCCGCGGGATGGGGGTTGTTAACGCTGCTTTTCGCGACTACCTACCGCCTTCTGCCCGATGTGCAGGTCCGCTGGCAGGACGTGTGGGCGGGGGCAGCCGTCGGCGCGTTTCTGTTCGCGCTATGCAAGCTGCTGGTGGGCGTTTACCTGGGGTTGACAGGTGTCCAATCGGCATACGGTGCGGCGAGCGCGGCGGTGGTGCTTCTACTGTGGGCGTACTTCTCCACACAGGCGTTCCTGTTCGGAGCGGAGTGGGCAAAGGTGGTCTGGGAGGAAAGACGTCAACCCGCCTGACCAGTGTCGCTCCCGACCGCTTCGCGGCTCCTGCGGCTACGCATGCCCGCTGACACGCATCGCGCCAAGCGGGATGGTAGAAACAACTCCTCACAGCAAGCAGGTGAAGTAGGGATCGGCGGCGAATCAACGGCAGGTAAGACGATGTACACTCGCGTTCGCTTTCAGGCAACCTGTCTGCTTCTCTTTCTATTACTTGCCGGGTGCGCCCGTTTTCCTGAAACGGGACAGGCGGTCAGCAAGCGGCTGGTGGTGCAGTTTCGCGTCGCGGGGCAGGTGCGCCCCGATTATCACTATTTCCTCCTTATTGACAACGATGGCGACTTTTTGGGCGTGAACGGCCCGGTGCCGCCAGTTGCACCCCCTTGGGGCGGTAACGGTTTTGCCACGGGCTCCTTCCAGTTCTTCGTGGAGCGTTATGGCGCATTGCCCTTCAACGGATTCCTGCTCTACAAGGTACTGGACCCCGATCGCCTGCAGGTGTTTCAGCCGCTGGGGCCACCTCTGGAAGCCACTGTCAGTGCAGACGGCAAGAGTGTGCGCGTGGTGATCGATTTCGGTAGTATCGCACGGGACGGGCAAGAACCTGCGGATATCCGGGTTCTTCAAATCAACATCATCGCCACCGATCGCACCCCCAAAGACCCCACGGACACCTCCTTGAAGATGTGGGATGCTCTGGGCGATTCGCGCCAGTTCCCGAACACCTATCTCAGTATCCAGACCGATACTGACCGCGTTGTCCGCAACAGCGACACCAATCTGGAACCGGTCGGGGATGTGGTCAACGGCAACGATCCTGATTTAGACATTGTGGACTGGCAGATAGAGGTGAGGTCATAAACGAACACCCCCCTCCCGCAGCGTGGGAGAGGGGTAAAGGGTGAGGGCAGTTATAACTTCTGCTTTCCGCTTTCCGTCAGGCTATAGCGCCCTTCTTTCTCCTCCACCAGACCTGTTTGTGCCATCTCGCGCAGACCGCTACGCACCCGGAAGAGGGGAAGCCCTGTGGTGTGCGCAATCTCCTCGGGTGTCGCAGGCTCGCTGAGGGCTTCCAGTATCTTCCGTGCTGACGCGGTCAGCGTGCCGTCCGCGCTGATACATGCCATCGCCTACAGCTCCTTCTTGCACAGGTACCAGTCGGTGCACTCATATCCCGCTTTGACGCGCTCCTCCGCTTCCTCTAATGTCGTGGGCGGAGGCACGATGACCTTATCGCCCGGCTTCCAGTTTGCGGGCGTGGCGACCTTGTACTTATCGGTGGTCTGCAGGGCATCGATCAGCCGCAGAATCTCGTGCATGTTGCGCCCGGTGGTCAACGGGTAGTAAATCATCGCCCGCAGGATGCCGTCCGGGTCGATGACAAATACACAGCGCGAGGTCTCGGTCTTGCTCTCGCCGGGCATGATCATCCCGTACAGCGTAGCGACCTCTTTGTTGAGGTCGGCGATAATCGGGAAGGGGATTTCTACGCCTGTCTTTTCCTTAATGTTGCGCACCCATGCGATGTGCGAGTACACGCTGTCGATACTCAAGCCCAGCAGGTCCACCCCGCGCCTCTGGAGCTCCGGGTAGATTTCTGTAAAGGCGATGAACTCGGTGGTACACACGGGGGTGAAGTCCGCCGGATGCGAGAACAGAACGAGCCAGCGTCCACGGTAGTCGGACAGTCGAATCACCCCATGCGTGGTCACGGCTTCAAAATCGGGGGCGGGCTCGTTCAGGCGGGGCAAGCCAACAGGCTTCACGACTTCCGTCACCTCGGCCGACATCGCACACCTCCTCCGTCGGATAGTCTATGGAACCACGAAACCCGCAACGATGCGGTGGTTCCATCCTTAAGGATACCGCAAAGCCATGCCATTTTGCAAACGCCTAACGCTTGCGCTGCTGTCGGCTCTTCAGGAACTCCTCTTCCGCCTTTTCGAGATCTTTCAGCGTTTTGCGTTTGGGCACCTCCGCCGGAGAGGTAACGGATGCCTGCGCTTTCTGCTGGGGAGGCGTCTGCTCTTTTGCCGAAGAGGCACGCGCCTTTGGCTCCACGGCAGCGGTGTCGGCGGCAGACCTGGAGACGGGGCGGGTTGTTGCGGCTTTGTTCTCCGGCTTGGTGATTTTGGCGGTCGATGTCGCGCGGGTGCGTTTGCCTTCGGGTTGCAGGTCCTCCAGGCGCACCAGCAGCACGTAGTTCAGGTGAAACTCGCGCTCTTCGGGCGTCAGGCGGGAGCGTGCCTCCTCCGAAAGGCTCTCGATCCATCGGTTCTTCATGCGCTCCTGCGCCTCGGTGTGGCGGGTCAGCACCGTCTCCGGCAGGCTGTCCAAGTCCACCTGCACTGCGGCGCGCCCGTCGCTGTACAGGCGGTAGATAGTGCCTCGCAAGCCACCCATGTAGGGGTAGTAAGCGCGCTCTTTGATGTCTTCGCTCGTCTGTTCACGCGATACAATCCGCACGCGGTCGCCCTCTTTGAAGTTCGCCATGTTTCACCTTCCCCGTTACCGTGCTGCCGCCAGCGCGGAGTGCACGATAGAATGGAAAATCTTCAGCCCGTCTTCAGAGCCTAAAATCGCCTCGCAGGCACGCTCCGGATGGGGCATCATGCCCATCACGTTGAAACGCTCGTTAGCGATGCCCGCGATGTTCGCCAGCGAACCGTTGGGGTTGCTCTCCTTTGTCAACGCGCCATTGCTATCGCAATAGCGGAAGAGTATCTGGTTGTTTGCCTGCAGCTCCTGCAGGGTCTCACGGTCGCACACGTAGCGCCCCTCCCCGTGCGCGATGGGGATGCGCAGTACTTCACCTGCCCGACACCGGTTGGTAAATGGGGTATCGGCGTTCTCCACACGCAGGTAGACATGTTTGCAGACAAAGCGCAACCCTTCGTTGCGCACCAGCGCACCCGGCAGCAGGTGCGCCTCACACAAAATCTGGAAACCGTTGCAGATGCCGATAACCAGTCCCCCCTGCCGGGCAAACTCTTCCACCGCCTGCATCACCGGTGAGAAGCGGGCAATCGCGCCGCACCGCAGATAGTCGCCGTACGAGAATCCGCCCGGCAGGATGACACAGTCCACGCCGTGCAGGTCGTTATCCTGATGCCAGATATATTCCACCGGCTGTTGCAGTACGTCACGGATGGCGTAGTAGGCGTCGGCATCGCAGTTCGAGCCGGGGAACACCACCACCCCGAACCTCATTCCAGCACCTCGATCTCATACAGCTCGGTGACCGGGTTCGCCAGCAGGCGGTCGCACATCTCTTTCACCTGTGCCTCCACCGGCTGCCCTTCGTCGGCAATATCCAGCTCGATCACCTTGCCGATACGCACCTGATTCACGTTTTGATAGCCCAGGGCGTGCAGCGCATCCTGCACCGTCCTGCCCTGGGCGTCCAGCAAGGTGGGTTTCAGTGTGACGAGTACGCGCACTCTGGGCATGAGAGAAGACCTCCGTTTTCTAATTCTACCCCAGAGCGCGTCTTTCCTGCGCCCACTATCCTTCCGTTGCCATCAGCGAAGTCAGCGTCTGCACCAGCTCGGGCACAGAAGGTACTTTGCCCTGCAGCACCAGCTTGCCGTCCACTACCAGCGCAGGCGTGCTCATCGCCCGCACCTCCTGCATCCGCTTGATGGAGTGCTGCAGGTTGGTGATGTGCTCCACCTCCGCTTCGATACCGAGTTGCTTGAGTGCCTCTTTCGCGTTCTTTTCCAGCGTATGGCATCGCGGGCAACCCGAGCCCAGTACCTCTAACTTCATGTTGTCACCTCCTTGTTGTGTAGAAGTTTATCGCCATACCAGATTGCCTGCCGCCCAGCCGACGAGCGTGCCCAGCAGGATCAGCGTGACCACATATACCGCTGACTTGCGTGCGCCAAACACCCGCGCGATGGCGATCCAGTTGGGCAGGCTCAGCCCCGGTCCCGTCAGCAACAACGCAAGAGCGGGCCCCTTGCCCATGCCCAGCTGCATCAGCTTATGCACGAAAGGCGCCTCGGTCATGGTGGCGAAGTAGCTGATGGCACCCACCAGCGTCGCGATGAACGACGCCCGCAGGCTGTTTCCGCCCACCAGTCGCTCCACCAGCGATTGCGGCAACAGCGCGCCGATGACCCCCACGATGAACACGCCTACCAGCAACAGCGGCAGGATGATGCGTACGAACCACCACGTCTCGCCCAGCCAGTGGCGGATTTCCTCCGCGGTTTTGGTGCGCCAGGCATACAACGCGACGATGACCATGCCTACCGCCCAGACCACCACCTTCTGCCAGTAGGGGCCGGTGCGGATGACGTAGTTGGGCGCGAGCAGATCGATCACGATGAGCAGCAACAGCACGATGTCGTGCCATCGCACGCGCGCGGTCGGGTCTGTGGCTGTGCCTTCATTCGCTGCCTGCACCTCTGCCAGCCGCTGCATCTCCTCGTGGCGGAAGGCGAAGGTCATCACGCTACCAACCACTAACGCCATCAGGAACGCGCTGATAATGCGCACCACCGCCATGTCCCCGCCGATAATCGCGCCCGTGTAGGTCAGCGCCAGCACGTTGGTGGCTGGAGCCACCCACAGGATGATAAACGCGGCACCGACGCTCGCCCCAGCGAAGTACACACCTGCCGAGACCGGGATGACGGTGCAGGAACACGCCGCCACGAAAAAGCTGGCAAACGCCGCGCTGAGGTAGGTAACGATTCGGTGCGTGGCGATGCCCAGATAGCGCAGCACCGCCTCCTTCGGCACGAACGCTACCATCCCCCCAGCCAGCAGGAACGCTGGAATCAGGCAGGTCAGGATGTGGTAAACCACGTAGTCCTGCAAAGCCAACAAACCGCCCTTTAGCGCTTCTATAATCATGTCTCACCTCCCTTGCGAAAGTGGCACCTCTGCCGCGGTATCACGCTGCCTGCGCGACCTGTTGTACCGCCTCTTTCAACCGGGCAATAAGCCCTGTTCTTTCCTCCTCAGTGTATCAGGGTGTAGATTTTGTAAAGGGTCATCACCACAATGAGCACCCCAAACAGCTGCTTCAGCCGCTGGTTGGGCACATATGCGCTGGTGACTTTTGCTCCCAGGTACGAGAAAACGATACCCACCACGATGCACCACACGGTGATGCGCATGTCCCACTGCGCGGTAGAGAGATGCGGTATCAGCGCAGAGAACGAAGGCGGCGTTACCGCGAAGGCATTGATGCCTGCCGCCATCTTCGGCTCGAAGCCCACGAGTATGAGCGTGGGCATCAGCAGGAAGCCAGGTCCTACCCCCAGCAGACCGCTCAGGATAGAGATGGGCACTGCCAGTACCAGCGCCAGCGGGAAGTTGGGCACCTGTGTGCCTTCTCCTTTTACCGGTTTGAACAGGCGGTACGCGAGATAGGCGACCGCGAAGAAGTAGATAATCCAGATGGTTTTCTGGGGGGTATGCTGTGCCAGTACCGCGCCAATGGGTGCACTGATGGTGGTGACCACTGCCAGAGTGAACGCCTTCTTCCAGTCGATGTATCCCGAACGGGCGAAGCCGAGGGTCGCGAACAGTGCAGTTACCCCGTTCAGCGTCAGGCTGAGCGGCTGCACTTCGTGCACCAGGCTGTTCATAAACAACCCCAGGAACGGGATGGCGGCGAAAGCCACCCCCAGTCCCAGCATCCCCGACACAAAGGAGAGGACGCTCAAGCCCACCACAATCATCACATCACGCGACATGGTTACCTCCGGTTGCACCGCTACTTACCACCAGCGGAAGATAGCAGACCCCGAAAGATAGATGCCCAATCCTGTCAGCAGCACACCTGTGCCTACGCGAAACGCTTTCTCCATCTGCGATAGTCGGTTCAGCCATGCTCCTGCGGCGTTCGCGCCTCTCGCCAGTGCGAAGGCAATGGCAACGACCGGTACCGCTGTGCCGATACCGTAAATCAGCGGGTAAGGTAGGTAAAAACCGCTTTTCACACAGAGTGGGACCAGCGCACCGAAGTACAGCGCTGCGGATACCGGACAGAACGATAGCGCAAACACAAACCCCAGCGCCAGCGCCGCGAACCATCCCCAGCGCTGCGCGCGTTCTGCCGTCCACAAACCCAGCCGATTCGTCGGAACGGGCAGGGGAACCAGATCCAGTAATATCGCCCCGACGACTACGAGCAAGGGACCCAGCAGCTGGTGCAGGTGATGCTGTAAGAAGTAGGAGGTTGCCGGAATCGCCAGCAGCCCCGAAACCACAGCGACGGCAATCAGCAAATAGGCAAGGGCGCGCCCCAGCGTGTAAAGCAGTCCGGATACGACCACTGCACCGGGACGCGCTACCTCGCGCGACACAAACCCCAGTGCAGCCAGATTCGTTGCCAAAGGGCAGGGACTGATAGAGGTCAACAGCCCCAGCCAAAAGGAAGCAACCAGCGGTATGGACTGCCAATCACCCATTTTGGCTACTCGCTCCGACAAAGGATGCTATCTCCTGCGCGATGTAGTCCCGCAAACCCTCCAGCGAGGTCTGTTGCCATATCCCTTCGAGGTTCTTATGGCGTACCTCTTTACCGTCCCTGTACTCTACCAGTACCAGTGACTTTGAATAGAGCTTGTAGTCTTCGATGTAGTGGCGGTTTTGTGGGTTCTCCACATCCACAGGGCAAAATTGCAGCAGACCTTTATCCACCAGGTTCTTGAACTGCTCGTCGACCACCTGGCGTGCGGTTTTCTCTATGGTAAGACAGGATGCGCAGCGGAAGGTGGCATGGAAGTAGTAGAGCACCACGTGCCTGCCCTGAGCAGGTATCTGCGGGCTGGCAGCCTGTGCGCTGGCGGTAGAGGTCAGCTCTTCATGCTCGGGGGAAACGGACATGTTCTGGTCGCTGATTGCGCGGAGAAGGGCGAGTGCAGCAAATAACAGCAATGCCGCGCCGATGAGCTTTTTCGTGTTCATGCCTCTGCCTCTCTTTATCGCGATACCATCATATCGCTATATGACAATTTAATTGTATCACAAAAATTGGAAAATATCAAGGTTTTGCAGTATAATTGGGTTGGGATGAGCGAAATGGACACTCTTTCATACATGGAAAAACTGCTCAAGGCTCTGGCGGACGCGAATCGCCTGCGCATTCTGGCGGCGGTGCAGGACGGCGCGCTGTGCGTGTGCCAGCTCATGGGCATTCTGGGGCTGAGCCAGTCCACTGTGAGCAAGCACCTGTCGGTGCTGAAGGAGGCAGGGCTGCTGGTCGAAGAGCCGCGCGGCAAACGCAGCTTCTACTCGCTACCGGCGCAGTATCCCTCGCCGTTCGTCTCTGCCGTGATGAATGCTGTTCTGCAGGAGCTGGAGGCACATCCCGACATCGCGGAAGACCGCCGCATTGCCGAGTTCCTGCGCGAGTTGCGCATCGAAACGGTCGAAGCCGCGCGCAACGTGCGTAAGAAGCGCAGGATGTTGCGGTTGTTGTAGCGTCTGTCGCCTATGGCGCGGGCGGCAGGATGCGTACTCGCCTGCCCTCAACGCGCAACCGTCCCTGCGCGAACAGCTTCACCGCCTGCACGTATGCCTGATGTTCCTGCGCCAGCACCCGCGCGGCAAGCGTCTCCCACGTGTCCTCTTCCTCTATCGGCACGCACCGCTGCACGATAATCGGTCCAGTATCATAAGGCTCGTCCACAAAATGCACCGTACAACCTGACACCTTCATGCCCGATTCCAGCACCGCACGGTGGACGTGCTCGCCGTACATGCCCTTGCCGCCGAACAGGGGCAACAGCGCAGGATGGATGTTCATCACTCGGCCCGCGTAGGCATGTACGACTGGTGGCGGCAGTAAACGCATGAAGCCTGCGAGGCACACGAGGTCTACTTGCGCGTCGCCCAGAGTCTGCAGCAGCCGGCGCGCGTACTCCTCCTCGCCCAGCTTACTCGGGGAAACGACCTCCGTCGACACACCCTTCTCGGTAGCGCGTTGCAGGGCAGGGGCTTCGTCGCGCGTGCCGATAACCAGCACCACCTGCCCATCGATCTCGCCGCGCTGGCAGGCATCGATAATCGCCGCCATGTTGGAACCGCGCCCGTGCCCCGAAACGAGGATGGCAATGCGGATGGACATCATTCCCCCTCCCAGATGGCTATCGCGATGGCAAAGGTCGGCTCGTGCGCGATACTGACGTGCATCCGTCCACCGCCAGCGCGCTCTGCCGCCTCGCCGTATAGATTCACATAGGGCTTGCCCGAGGGATGATTCAGTATCTCCATATCGCGCCAGGGAACCTTGTGTCCCAAAGCCTTGATGATGGCCTCTTTCGCGGCGAAACGACCAGCGAGGTGTAGAAGGAAGCTCTTTTTGCCCTGCTGGCAGTAGGCGTATTCGGCATCGGTGAGGATACGATGTGCAAAGCGTGGGTGTCGCTCGCACACTTCGGCGATGCGCTGAAGTGCCACGATGTCGGTACCCACGCCTTTTACCCGTCCGCTGATGTGCAGCATCGCTCACGGTTTACGCGGGGAGATAACCACGCGCCGTTCCGGCTCCTCGCCCTCGCTGTAGGTATACACGTCGGGGTCGTTCATCAGCGTCTGATGGATGACGCGGCGCTCGATCGCGTTGAGCGGGTCCAGCACCGCCTCTTCGCCGCGCTCCTTCACCTGTTTTGCCACTTCCAGAGCCATCCGCCTCAGTTTCTCCGCCCGCTGTTTGCGATAGTCGCCCACGTCCAGCAACACTCGGGTGGTCTTATCATAGCGCTTGTTGATGATAATGTTCAGGATGTATTGCAGGGCATCCAGTTGGGGTCCAGCGAACCTCTGGGCATCCCGTCCAACCAGCTCTAGCTCCACATAGCAGTCGTAGCTATCCCGCTTGATGGCTTTCACCGCCAGTCCGCTGGCTCGCAACGCGGCGTTGACCACCGCCATCACTTTCCGTTCGGACTCTTCGGACGGAGCCTGTTTAAGTGCGGTTTTCCGCGTCGCCCGTACGCGCGCCGGCGTAAAGCCCAGCACCCCGAAAATCCCGCGGGAGCCTTCATCCAGGATTTCCCACTCGACCTGCTCATCGGTCGCCTGAAGCATCTTTAGGGCTTTTTCCTTCGCCTCCTCGACAGTGCGCCCTGTCGCTTCCACGCTTTGCTCGGGTGCGTTTTCGGTCATTGACTGCACCATCCTCCTTTCCCTCCTTGTTTACTTTCTGCGGCGCGGCTTGCGCGTGTGATGGTTTTTGCCGGGGTTGTTGCTGGCGGCAGCGGGCATCGGTTCCGGGGGAGTCGCAACCGCTTCGGCAGGCGCGGCGGCCTCCGGTTCGGGCTTCATGTATTGCAACTGCTGAACCGTCATCAAGATGTTAGATAAAAGCCAGTAAAGGACAAAAGCCGACGGAAAGTGCCATGTGTACATCATGTACAACATGAACACAGTCATGAACAGGGACATTATCTTCATCTGTTCCGCCTGCGCCGGGTCGCTCACTGGGGTCAGCCGCTGGGTGATGTACAGGCTGATAGCATACAACAGCAGTAGTGGCAGGTCGTGCTGCCCCAGGTTCGCGCCCACGATGCCCGGAAACCTCTCCGCCAGGTACGGGTTGATCCACAGGAAGAAGCCCTTGCTGAACTGATACTCGTACATGCGGATGGTGTAGTACAGGTATATCAGGATGGGCATCTGTATCAGCATGGGCAAACAGCCAGCAGCCGGGTTTACCTTGTGCTGCTTGTACAGCTCCATGATCTTCTCGTTGAGCTCTTGCCCCTTGTAGCGTTCGCGCAGCCGCCTGACCTCTGGCTCCAGTTTCTTCATCTCTCGGAACGACCGGAACCACGCCAGCCGCAACGGGGTCAGCAGCGCCATCACAATCAGCGTAAACAGCACAATCGCCACCCAGTAGCTCAACCAGGGCTGCCTGCCGGTCAGCGCGACCAGAATATCCCAGAAGCGATAGGCGGGGTGGTTGCGGTTGCGTTCGTCGATGCGGCGCAGGATGGCGTCCAGCCGCTGTTTGCCCTCCCCTTTGGCAACCGCCGTATCGCGGAACTCGTTCTCCACCCGACGATACGCCTCCAGGGCTTTTTGTTCCAGATTGTTGCGTTCTTTCTCGTCGGTGGTTTTCTGCATCCGCAGCTCGTACAGTTCGCCGATGCGCAGGGTGGCTTCCGCGGCGATTTCGCCGGTGCGGTACTGCTTGATGAGCCCCTCATAGATTTTGAGGGCATCATCAAAGCGATCCATCTTGCGCATGTACATGGCAGCAAGGCGCAGTTGCGCCTCCGCTGCCAGAGGGCTCGAGCCAGCCTGTTGGATTGCTTGCTGGTACAGCTTTTCCGCTTCGGGAAACTTGCCTTGCACCTCTTTCTGTTGTGCCTGTAGAAGCACAGCGTCGGGTGATGGTTGCGAGGTTTGTGCCAGAACTGGCACGGCGAGCCAGGACACCAGAAGTAATAGTGCGAGCGATAACGTTCTCAACGGGACTGACCTCTCCTGTAAGAACTATTTTTTCACCGGAAGCCCTCCGTGGTGAAAGACACCTCCGGAATGACGAAAGTTCGATTGCCTGTTTCAGCCTGCCCCCGTTACCGGCGCGTTTCGTGCTGGCGGGGAGGCACCGGGTCGTATCCGCCGGGCGAGAAAGGATGACAACGCAGGATACGCCGTACCCCCAGCCACAACCCGCGTATCACACCGTGTTCGAGTATCGCCTGTGCGGTATATTCCGAACAGGTCGGGGTGAAGCGGCACACCGGCGGAGTGAAGCGCGACACACGTTGATACAGTCGAATGACGCCGACCAAAGCCCTTTGCCACCGTGTAGGGCGTGGCGCAGTCATGGCTCCGCGCTCTCTTTCCAGACCTTCGCGCTGCGAAACAGGTTCTGCATCTCCCGCAGCAGCTGATGATAGTCTGCTTCACCGGCGTTTTTGCGGGCAACGAACACCGCGTCGAAACCATCTATCAGACCGGGCAGGCACTCCCGACACGCTGCACGCAGACGCCTTTTCACCCGGTTGCGCACCACCGCTTTCCCGACCTTTTTGCCCACCACAAAGCCGAATCTGCGCCCGCCTGGCTGCGGGCGCACGTACAACACTAAATGCGCCTGAGCGTACGCCTTGCCCTCGTGATAGCACGCAACAAAATCCTTGCGTCGGCGAAGACGCTCACGGCGGGGAAGCACAGGCTATCCTCGTTAAGAGTGTTCCGGACCGAAATGGCGGCAGGTATCCGATACCGTCAGCCGATGACGACCTTTCAAACGGCGCCGCTTTAGCACGTTGCGCCCGTCTTTCGTGCGCATCCGGGCACGAAAACCGTGCACCTTGCGCCGATGACGATTATTCGGTTGATAGGTACGTTTCATGCCTGTTGCGTTCCTCCGTCAACAGGGAATTATATCACAAACGGCTTCCCTCGCGCAAGCGCAGCCAGTACTCGCGGTTGCCCTCCTCACCTGCCACCGGGCATTCGAAGGCATCAAGCACTATCCAGCCCTTTCCCCGACACCAGACGACAAAATCCTGCAGGATTCGCTCCCGTGCCTGCGCCGAGCGCATCACCCCCTTCTTCGTGAGATGTGGCGCTTCAAACTGCGGTTTCAGCAGCGCCCATACCTCGCCGCCCTCATGCAGCCAGCGAAACAATCCGGGCAGTACCTCTTTCAGGGAGACAAAGGAAACATCCACGACCACCAGACTCACCCGCTCCGGCAGTGCGCGGAGAATGCGGGCATCCGTGTCTTCAAGCGACACCACACGAGGGTCTTCCCGAAGGCGAGGATGCAGCTGTCCGTGACCCGCTTCGATGGCGTAAACCTTCGCCGCGCCATGTTGCAGCAGGCAATCGGTGAAACCTCCCGTGCACGCACCGACATCCGCACAGACCATCCCCTGCAGCAACACACTCCACCGTCGAAGCGCAGCTTCCAGTTTTTCGCCACCGCGCCCCACATACCTCGGCTGACGAAGCAGGGTAGCCGTACTCTGGGAATGCACCCGCGCGGCAGGCCTCGTGACCGCTGTGCCGTCTACCAGCACCTCACCCGCACGAATCAGCTCCTGCGCCTTCTCACGGCTTTCTACCAGTCCCCGTTCCACCAGCAGCCTGTCCAGCCGCATGGGTGCTACTGGGCGTGGAAGGTGGCGCTCACCTGTACGTATACCCGCAGCGGCTGCCACTTGATGCCGCCCGGCGTGAAGGAGGGGCTAACATGCAGCGCGGGACTGCTCGGCTCTTTCACGTCCAGCTGCACCATCTTGACCCGGCTCTTGCCCATCTGCCTCGCGGCGGCTTCCACCATCTTACGCGCCTTCGCCACGCCATCCTGCACCGCCTGCCGCTTCAGACGCTCGGTATCCTGCACGCGGAACTCTACCAGCACTTCCTGATAGACCGGCGCACCACCGAAGCCGCCGAGGTGGGCGACTGCCGCAGTGATGCCCTGCCGGGACGTGTACTCGCTGAGCGCATCCAGTACCTGAAACAGCGTGTCCAGCCTGTCGTCGCTCATCTCCATCTGTAGACTGTAGCTCGTAGCCGCCTCGAAGCGGTGTTGTCGGGTGGTATCGGAACCCTTGCTCCCTTCGGCATCCACAGGCAGCATCGAAGACGTAACTTCCGACACCTCTTCCTTCAGCATGTCCCTGCCGATGCCCAGCGGAGCCAGCTTTGCCGCAACCTGCTGAAAGAGACGGCGTACCGCCTGACGCGCCTCCACGGAGGTCTCTCCCTGCCCTCTCAGTGTGAAATACACCACCACACGGTCGGGCAGCGCCTGCGCCTCTCCCACAGCCGATACCGAGATGGGCGTACCTGGCTGCGATAGCACTGGCTTCTGAGCGATGCCAATCAGGAGTGCGATCAGCAGCGTGAACATGATTGCGGTTCTCATCGTTGGGTCCTTCCTCCTCATCTTAATGTCCTGCTTTACTTGAGGACTCACGTTCCTCACCGCCCCACGATAGCACAAATCCGGCAGGCACGTCAAGATTACCGCAAGTTAAGTCATGTCCTTCAGGTCAAACGGTAAATTGCCTGGCGTATTCGCCAGCTGCCCTGACATCAGCATTCGATGGCAATCGGGGTACAATAGTAGCAAGTGGACAGGTAACAAGGAACAGGAAAACCAGCTTCGACGTCGAAAAGGTACCTGCGTCATTCAGGCGTGAGCAAGGAGGAGACGGATGAGACCGACGGAGCGCTCCGCCGGACAAGCGAACGAAGCCAGAGGACTGCTGCGGCAAGCTCAGGAACTGGCGCAACAGGGTGATTATACTGCCGCCCTCGCGACGATTCGACGCGCGATGCAGAGCGGGGCGGATGAATATACCTGCTATATGCACATCGCCGCGCTGGAGTGGCAACGCCAGCGAGCGGATGCGGCGATGCTGGCGCTGCAACACGCCATCGAACTGCAACCGCACCGCACCGACGCCCGCGAGAAGATGGCGGAACTGTATCTGGAGGCGGGCGAGGTGGATGCCGCTATTGAACAAGCCGCACAGGTTCTCCGCCGCGACCCCGATAACGTCACCGTGCGCCCGCTGCTGGTAGCGGCGCATCTGGAAAAGGGTGACTGGGAGTCCGCCCTGCGCGTGCTGGACGACCTGATTGCGCGCGCCCCTCACGAGCCCATCTATCATTTCCATCAGGCTCAGGTGTTTCAGGAGCTGGGGCAATGGGGGCTTGCGCTGATCGCCTATGACCGCGTGGTGGAAATCGGCACTGACCGCGAGCTAGCGGAGTGCGCCTCAGAGGCGATAGCCGCGCTAGACCGCATCCAGATAGACCATATTGTGACCCTCGTGCTGGAAGACCCGCAGTTCCGGCGGCAAATCCAGCAAGACTTCGAAGGTGCGCTGATAGACCGCCATTTTGCATTGAGCCGGACGGGCATGACCGCACTGCGCATGATTTTGAGCCAGATGCAGGATAACGACCTTCCATGGAAACCGGTGCTGTACCACTGAACCACGTTCACCGCCTCCAGCAAATCGTGCGTCAACGTACTGTCGTCATGGGCATACTCAATGTGACCCCGGACTCGTTCTACGACGGTGGACGATATACTCAGGCGGAGGTCGCGGTGCAGCGTGCCCTGCAGATGGTGCAGGACGGCGCGGACATCGTCGATATCGGCGGTGAGAGCACCCGTCCGGGTAGTCAGCCTGTTCCCGAAGAGGAAGAGCTGCGGCGGGTGCTGCCAGTAATCCAAGCGGTGCGCGAGCGGGCCGATGTGCCTATCTCCATCGACACCACCAAATCATGCGTTGCCGAGCGGGCGTTGCAGGCAGGGGCGTGCATGGTGAACGACATCTCTGGTCTCGGTTTTGACCCACACATGGCGGAGGTGGTCGCGAGGCACGGCGCACTGTGCTGCATCATGCATATTCAGGGCACGCCGCAGACCATGCAACAGAACCCGCAGTATGAAGATGTGGTGCGTGACATCAGCCGCTATTTCGAAGAGCGTCTCGCTTTGGCGGAACGGACAGGCATCCCACGCGAGAACATCTGGCTGGACCCAGGCATCGGCTTTGGCAAAACAGTGCAACACAACCTCGAAATCCTGCGCCGCCTGCGCGAGTTCACCGCGTTTGGCTTGCCCATCCTCATCGGCACCTCACGCAAGTCGTTCATCGGCAAGATTCTGGGCGACTTGCCCCCCGAAGAGCGACTAGAGGGCACGGCGGCAACGGTTGCCATCGCCATTATGAACGGCGCGAACGCTGTGCGCGTGCATGACGTGCGAGAGATGGCGCGCGTGGCGCGAATGACCGACGCGGTGTGCCGGCGTCTGTAGAAAGGTACGCGCCTGGTCTCTACCGATATGGCGCCAGCACGTGTTGGTAACCCTCCAGATGCGCCTTCTCCCAGCAGGCGATGAGAGCAGTTTGCAGTCTTCCCTCGTTGCGCTGGATAGCCTCCAGGATGGCATAGGCACACTGCTCAGGGCTCCAGCCCTCCAGCTGGTCGGTGAAGTCCGGGAAAATCACGCGGCGTGCCCCCAGCTCTTCACACCGTTTGATTGCGCTGTCCAGCGCGGCTGCCAGCAGTTCCGGTGTGGCGATTAGCTGTTCGTTCAGGGGGTTGGCGTGCACGATGTAACGTACACGCAGCATCCCTCCGCTGGTGTGTATTGCCTCTCCCGGCGGCAGGGGAGCGTGACGACGGGCTTCATCTTCCACCATGTCACCCGCCTCGTCGCGCACGCGCTTGCTCACCCGCGCTCCCATCCACAACAGCCGATTGGAGAGCAGTACCAACGCATCCGCCCTCAAACTGCGCAGGTAGAGTACGTGATACAGCTCCACACCGCATTGTCCGACTCGCCCGCGCAAGACAGGCTTTGGCGAGAAACCGAACAGCATCTGCCACCTCCTTACAGCCAGTCAGAAAGGCGTTCAAAGACCGACTCGGTGGTGTAAGCGTCGATGCGCCGCCAGCGAGTGTCCGCCAGCGACTGACGCTCGGCGTCTTCCATCCGCTTGTAATGAAGGCGTATGGTGACGGGGCTTTCCACCCGGAAAGGTTGCATCTCAAACAGTCGCGCCACCGCCCGTGTCACCCCTTCATATATTTCCTTCTCTACTTGCCTGGGGTGCTTGCTCAACGCTGCGTTCCAGCCAAAGCTCTGTTTGGTCACCACAGTCTCTACCCAGGGCAAAAACCGCTTCGCCTCGGCAACGCATTTGTCGTCGCTGCTGACGAAGATAACCGGTACACCCGTCTCGCCTGCGACTGCCGCGTCGATCTCCACTTCGCCCATCTGCACTCCGTTGACTTCTATCCACTGGTAGGCTTTGGAGCTGTAGGAATGTGCCAGCACTGCGTTTGGCGTGTTGTCCATCGCGTGGTAGCCGATAAACAGCACGCCGTCGAAACTGTCATCCATACCCGGGTAACGGCGTCCAAACCCCACGCCCAGCGCAATCTCGACTCGCTCGTCCAGCTGGTCGTAATCGAGGTTGACGCCGCCTCCATGGCTGTCGGAGATAATGACCCGTTCTGCACCCGCATCGAAGAGAGCACGTGCCGCCGCATTTGCCTCGCGCACGGCCTGCTGGCAGGCAAAGGCATAGTTGCGCGAATCGGTCAGCGTGCCTCCGGGTGCACCCACCACACAGGCTAACCCCTCACAGTCTACCGATACAAAGAAGCGCATCCACCCCTCCTGAAGGATAGTTACTGAACTGCTCGAATCTATTCGGCGCAGGGCAAAGAGGAAACCTGCCTGAAGAACTGCCAGCAAAGGCCGAGGTAAACCTGAAAGGAGGAACCAACAATGCTTGTTATCAAAAAAATCCCGTGGTATCCGCTGGCGCTGATACTGGGAGCAATGTACGTGGTGATTGGGCTCATAGCAGGAGCCTTTTTCCTGCTTGCCACCCTGACGCGAGGCGAAGGGATAGTTGCTGGAGTGCTGTACTTCCTCATCTCGCCCATTCTTTATGGTGTGATTGGTTTCGTTGGCGGCGCAATTCTTGCTGCCCTGTACAACCTGCTGGCGCCGCGTATTGGCGGCATCCATCTGGAGGTGGAACAGACCGACTCCTAAGCTTCCCTGCCAGAGGTCACTCAGTGTAAAAACGGGGCGCCTCGTTCGACACCAGACAACGCGGTCCACACCACATGGAGGTCGAGGCTTCCGCCGTGCCGTTCGGCACGTTTCGTCTCATCACAGGTCTTCGGGAACGTCGATAACCAGCGTTACAACCCGACAGGAGAAGCATACACTCCTCACGAAATGAAACCTAGTTACCGATGGCAACTCGCCTTGTGAGAGGTACCGAACCATGCGCACCGTTTGGGGTCTGATGGTTTTCGCGCTACTGCTGTCTGCGTGCCAGAGCAAGCAACCATCCATGCAAGGGGGAGGTGGTAAAATGGACATCCTTCTGACCAGCACCGCCTTTACCGAAGGAGGCACCATTCCGAGAAAACACACCTGCGACGGCGAGGACGTGTCGCCTCCACTCACCTGGGACAACGTGCCCGAGGGCACCAGAAGCTTCGCGCTCATCTGCGATGACCCGGATGCCCCCATGGTTACCTGGGTGCACTGGGTGCTGTTTAACCTGCCAGCCGATACCCGCAGCCTGCCCGAAGCGGTGCCCTCCGATAAGGAACTGCCCAGCGGCGCACGACAGGGCACGAACGACTTCCGCAAAATCGGTTACGGTGGACCCTGCCCACCGCCCGGCAAACCCCATCGCTACTTCTTCAAGCTGTACGCGCTGGATACCACGCTAGACCTGCCTGCGGGCAGCACCAAAGCGCAGGTAGTGAAGGCGATGGACGGGCATGTGCTGGCGGAAGGACAACTGATGGGCAAATACGGCAGGTAGGGAGGAAATCGTGAAAGACACACTGGTGGGGGTGTATTACTTCGCGGGCTGGTGGCGCGAACAACCCAACAAATGGACGACGGACGGACGTGACTGGCGCACGGATTATCCAGACCGGGTGCCTTTGCTGGGAGAATATGTAGAAGCGCCCACCCTGGAACGCGAGATAGAAGCCGCTGCCAGCCACGGGGTGGACTTTTTCCAGATACTCTGGTATCCGCAGAACAAGCCGGACATACACCCCCACCTTTCTCGCCTGAACGATGGGCTGCGCTTCTTTACCACTGCCCGCAACGCCAGCAAGATGTACTTCACGCTGGAATACGTCAATCATGACCCCTTCAGCCTGACCAGTGATGCGGACTGGGACGCCGCCTGTGTGGAATGGGCAGGCGCGCTGCGCCACCGCAGTTACCTTCGCGTGGGCGGTAGACCTGTGTTCAAAATCCACAGCCTGCACCACTTTCTGCAGCAGAACGAGGGCGATGTGCGCAAGGTGGCGCAGCGTGTGGAGCGGTTGCGCTGGCTCATGCAGAGCGCGGGTGTGTCCAACCCGCTAATTGGTGCGGGGGTGATGGCAACAGGAGTACCGAAGGGCGATGTGGTTGCGCCTTTCGACTACCTGACCACCTACATGGACTTGCCGAACTTACCACAACGGGCGGAGCCCTACCCGTATGCTGAGCTGCTGGCGATGGCAGAGGCGGCGTGGGAACGCTACGCCACGGAAAGCGAAAAACCCTATGTGCCTTACCTGCCTGCGGGGTGGGACCCTCGCCCATGGAAAGACCCTCGAGCCAGCTTCGCCTTCCCCAGCCGCGATCAGTGGAAGGACGCCCTTATCCGGGTCAAGAACGCCCTGCAGAAGCACGACAGACTGGGTTAGCAGGTAAGCACTACTTGAACTGTTGTGGCGTTGGAAATCGCCATGTCAGTCAGATACAACGCCGTGGACCACGATGACCGCGACGGAATGTTGTGGTTCGGCTTCTACTGGCTGGTCGCTAGGAGATGCTTGTTCAGCCACTCGTCTACCTTGCGCAGCACCGCATCGGGCTGAGGCATGTGACCACCTTCCAGCCACAGGATTTCCTTCGGCTCTTTGGCAGCTGCGAAGAGCCGCTCGGTGCACTCTTTGGGCACAATCTGGTCGTCTTTGCCGTTAATCATCAGCAGAGGACGGGGCGAGATGCGCGCCACCCAGTTCACCGGGTCCATCGGGCCCACCAGCTCGTTGATTTTCTGCGGGTTCTTGAACAGTTCAGGGTTTTTCTCTCGCAGCTGCACCGCGGTGGGGTGCTGGCTGTTGGCAAAAAGATAGCCCCAGTCCCCGCCAGCCACAATCAGGATTGGTGCCTGCACGCGCTCATCCACTCCAGCGAGAATACCACCCAGAATGCCTCCCATGCTCAGCCCGATGTAGCCGATGCGCTTGCCATCTATCTCCCGTCGGCTCTGCAGGAAGTCGATGCCACGACGCAGGTCGATTACCGTCTGGATGAAAGCATCGCGGTTGCGGTAAATATACGGGCTGAGGATGTCGCTGCCGGGTTGCTTGCGGTCGCCGTGATACTCCGCGTCGATGGCAAAGGTGGCGATGCCGCGCATAGCGAACGCTGGCGCCAGCATCTGCAGACCGTTTTTATCGCCGCCGTAGCCGTGCATGATCATCACGCAGGGGTAGGGAGACGTCCCCGTCGTGGGCACACACCACCAGGCCGGGACTCGTTTGTCGTGCACGCTGTTATACTGCACACGGTAAATAATATAGCCGTTACCGCGCTGCTGTTCTTTAACCTCCGCCTGGAGAGGGTAGTCCCTGTCGTAGGCGTAGAGCTGCTCGTAAGGTAACATACGCGCCGTTTCCGAGTTTTGTGTGCGGGCACACCCGGCTGCAGTCACCAGCACCACCAGCAGCAACGTGCGACAGCTACACGCAAACAGAGCGTTATCGCGAACCTTGGTCTTCATCATCACCTTGCTCCACCACCTCCGCAGCGAAAGTCATCATTTGGACTGCCATCGCAGTCAGAGCGCGTACGGCTTCTGTTCGCCAGAATGGGCGGTCGGTTCGTTCCTTCAACTCACGCCAGAGCGCTTTCAGCCAGGCTGCCCCTTGATGGTCGCCTCCCAGCAGGTGGATGCTTCCCAAAACCGGCAACATGAAAACAAGCGAGCCACGCAGGCTTTCATTCGGGAAAAGCCTTTGCTGGAGTTTCTCCGCGATGCGCTGGTTGCGCTGCTCTTCGGTCTGCGTGGGCAACAGAATAGGCCTCTGCATCTCTTGAGCTGCTTTCTCCATCACGTCCAACAACCTGCCGAAGGAAGGCAGGTAGGGCATCATTGCGTCGAGCGCTTCCGCTGTCGGCTCCGGACGGGTGTCGGGAGTTACGAGTGCGCTGACTGCCCAGCTGGTCTCGGCATCGGAGATGCTGTCCCAGGGTGGCGACACAGTTTCCTCTGGAGGCTCCGGCAGACGCCCCCAGTAATAGGCGGCATGTGGCGGCATCGGCTTCAGGTCGCGAAGGGTGCGCCGGCGGCATTCGTGCGCAACGGTTAAAGCCCATTCGAGGGGCAGACGCACGAAATAGTTGGGCGTTTCCTGCTGATGCTGCTGTATCCAGGGATAGCGCAACGGGTTGTCCAGACACTCCTGATACAGGTTGCGCACGCCTTCGTCGACCATGGAAGCATCCGCGAGATAACCGTGTTCATTGACAAGCAGCATGAACGCCGCTTTCTGCCCCGAAGCGTGCTGCATGAAGAAGCGTAAATGAAGAGCGTACCAATCCTCCCCCTCATAGGGCGATGCAGCAAACGCCTCCTGCAGCACCCATTGCTTCGAGATGTCCGTCGATTCTCGCTGGAGGGTAGCACCGGCCGCCAGAGTTTGCACCGATACCCCTTGTCGGCGCAGTTCGAACATCGCCTGCTTCACCGCCCGCCGCAATGCACCGCTTACCCCGACCCCTTCCACCAAATAAGCCAGCAAGGTACCGTATTCGGGTTGTGTGCCCATCCAATGCACTGCGGCGAGTTGTTCCTCCACCGGGAGGTTCAACAACTGGGCCGCCACCTGCGCCAGCTGTGGTGCGCTCACTTCCGAGACGCCGCGTGCCGGTTCCAGCAGGCTCACGGTGCTTTCCGATGGCGGCGATACCGTCTGGGTTTTACGCTTAGCCATCTATTTACCCTCTCCCGTTGTCCTTTGCGGATACATTTACCCGCAGAGGTGATTGTTTCCTGCCCGCCCTATAAAGAGGTCAACGTCACCACACTGCGCGGCGGAATAACCACCTCCCTGTTACCCTTCACCGCAGGCTGACAGGCAAGGTCATGCTCGGCAGAGGTCACAAACAGGCTCCATTGCTCCACTTTTTGACCTGCATCCAACCTCATCGGGACCTCCTTTCCGCCACGATGAACCACCACGCAGACCAGGCGCGGACTGTGGGTTTGTGTGTAGGCGGAAATCAGCAGATGCTCCTCCACTTCCGAGGGCTCGGCGTGCACACGCACCGCGCCCGGGCGGATGAACTTGCTGAAGTTTCCCAGCACCCACAGCGTTTTGGAGGGCAGGATGTTTTGCTGTCCTGTCTGTCTATAATCCGTGTAAATCAGTCCGTCTTTATAGTCGTAGGGCGAAACCGCCAGCCACCAGTGCCATGCAGAAGCGTTGGCAGCGGTGAGGTCGTAATGTATCACCCGCGCCACGCGCAGGGCGGTATCCATACCGAGGTCGCGCCGATGCTCCATCACGCAGTACTCGGTCTGCCAGTACTGCGCGCCGGGAGCGTAGCGGTTAATGTTCTCGCGCACGGTTCGCCGCAGGTCTTTCAGCAGGTGCAGGCTGGAATCGGTCCAGTAAGAGTGTGCGCAGAGGCGATTGCCCACTTTGCGTCGTATCGCGGCGTCGCCCAGCAGCTCACGGATGTACTGACCATACATCCCCCAACCCTTAGAGCGATTGCCGTGTGTGTAGGCGGCTCTGGCATCCTCGATTCGTTCCCAACGGCGGTAGATTTCGTCATCCAGCAGGGAGACCAGCTCGCCCGCTTCGGGCACCACGATTTCGGTGGCAAGTCTGCGAGAGCGGATCTGCGCATACAGGGCGTGTATCACGCGCTTCAGGTCCTCGTTGTTGTACCGGCATCCTTCCTGACCGCCCTCCCACTCCCAGTTCGGTTCGTTGACAGGGCTGATATAGCGAAAGGGTAGCCCCTCTTTCGCGAAGTGTTCCAGAACATCGGCGAGAAAGCGCGCGAAATGAGGCTCGTAGCCCGGCTTGAGATTGGTAGAACCCGATTGTTTATCGCAGTGCGCATGTCCGTTCTTCGTCATCCACACGGGCGGACTGTACACACAGGCAAGGAATCGCTCCACACCCCGTTTCTTTGCCGCGCGCAGGAACCACTGCTGCCCGGCGTGTTTGCTCCAGTCATACTCTGCATCTTCAGAGGCTTTGAACACCTCCGCGCCCCGCCAGGGATCCCACAGCTGGTCGGTGAGCGCGCCACCTGCGCCGATGTTGAACCGCCACAGCGACAACCCGATGCCCTTCTCTCGCGAAAAGAGCAGGTCTGCCAGTATGTTCTTGTTGGCTTCAGTCCATTCTTTGCCGATGGGGTCCAGGCTCCACGCGCCCGATGCCCCAAAATTCTCGATGCGCTGATAACGCCCGGTAGTGTCGATGTGAACCATTAACTCGGGCATGTACGTGCGTCCTTTCTATTATTTTTCGAAAAATTCGCTAAAATACTTTAGCAAACCTCTTGACAGCGCAGCAACGTGGGGCTATAATGATGCTAAAGTATTTTAGCAAGAGGAAAGCGATGTCCCTTCCATCCCGAAGAAGAACTCGGGCAACGCTCGACGAGGTCGCAAAGCGGGCGGGTGTCTCCCGCACCACCGCCTCGTTGGTGCTCAGCGGCAAAGCTGCTACGCATCGCATTTCGGAGGAAACGCTGCGGCGCGTGAAAGAGGCAGCACAGGAGCTGGACTATAGCCCTAACCTGCTGGTTCGGTCGATGCAACGTGGTCGCACACACATTCTGTCCTTCTTCAATGCGTTCCGCTTGCGCACTGAAAACGACCTCTACATGGACAGGTTGTCTACTGCTATCGAGCGTGCAGCGGGTAAGCTCGGCTACGATGTGCTGGTGCATTGCGACTTCAGCCGACCGCCAGAGGAGACGTACCGCTTTTTGAATGGCGGACGCGCCGATGGATTGCTGTTATTTGCCCCTTTGCCCGACGACCCCCTGTTGCCTCTGCTCAGGCGTTCGCGCTTGCCGGTGGTGCTGATAAACGCACGCGACAGCGAAGGCGGTTTGCCCTCCGTACGCGATGATGTGCACAGTGGAATGAGGCAGGTTGCTGAAGCCCTTGTCGCGTTGGGACACCGGCACATCGCTGCCATGATTGAGGAGGGAAGCGACTTTCGGGACGCCATCCCGCGCGCTCGTTTGCTACAGCAGTACCTTCGTGCGCTTGGAGGCGACCTTCCCGAGCAGCGCGTTTTCAGCTACTGGAGTGCGGGGCAAAGGGTTCTGGAACGCCTTTTGCATGAACCGCAGTCGCCCACGGCAATATTCTGCTGGCGTGACTGGCTGGCGTACCGCCTGCTGGAAGATTGTGACCGTTTCGGCATCGAGGTGCCCGCCAGGCTCTCGGTGATTGGCTATGATGGTCTGCACTGGCCCGCCACCACACGCCATATCGCTGCCTCGGTATACGTCGACCTGGATGCGCTGGCGGAATCCGCCGTCCGCCTCCTGCATCAGTACATCACCGGAGAGCGGGACGACTACGCCGACGTCACCATACCGGTGCAGCTTCGCTACGGAACCACGCTGGATGTCGCACCGGCTTCCAGCTGAGATAAATCATCACGAGGAGGGAGAAAAACCATGCACGTCAGTACTCTACGGCGAGACCAGAAGCAAGCGTTTACCCTGATCGAACTGCTGGTGGTCATCGCCATCATCGCCATTCTGGCGGCGATCCTCTTCCCGGTGTTCGCACAGGCACGGGAGAAAGCGCGCGCGACCACCTGTCTGTCCAACATGAAACAAATCATGCTGGGCGAGCTGATGTACACACAGGACTATGACGAGGTACACAGCTGGACATGGGGATGGGCCCCCACGTGGGTGCCCTGGCACCAGCAGATACATCCCTATGTGAAAAACCAGCAGGTATGGAAGTGCCCCAGCGATGCCTGGGGGCGCGGACAGGATGCGGTGGACAACACCAAACCCGCTATCCCGGTTACCTACAGCCAGAACTTCCGCTGGCCCGAAAGCGACTGGGGATGGGATTCCAATTCCTACAGCTTCCGGATGTCGCCTGCTGCCTCTGCAGAGTCGACCATTGTGAGCCCGGCAACCACCATCTTCGTCGCGGAACGCCCGAACTGGTATCACCAGTGGAGCGTCGGCTGGGCGACGGAGGTTTTCTGGGACTACAACGAGTTCAACATGCAGGGCGGTGGAGCCACCATCCACTCGCAGGGCAGCAACTACGCGATGTGCGACGGACATGTGAAGTGGATGCGCAGGGACCAAACCACCCGCCCCATTGGCAACCAGACCACTGACCCGGCTCGGCGCGATCCGCCTAACGGACCCTGGCCCAACGGCATGTGGGACAAGCGACAGTAACAGTGAGGTGACCCTCAGTGAAGAAAGAGGTCAGCCCTGCGGTAGCGATGGTGCTGGTGGTGGTGGTGGTCGCGATTATCCTCGGGGCGTACTACTATCTGAGTGCGCCGCGCCCGCCGAAAGGCGTAAAGTATACGCCCGGAGTGCCACCGTGGATGGAACAGGGGGGGTCGTATAAACCGACACCGGACTATCCCCCGGCGACGAACACTACCCGGTAGCGGCACCGGCCGAGGATGTACCGCATTCGCACCTTACTATCTGGAGGGCGAGGCTCCCGCCCGACCGGAAACCCCTCCCCGCCTGCGGGAAGGCGGAGGTTCGCCCTCCACAAACGGTCGCTTACCTCACCCGTGCGAAACGCAGCTTGCCCACCCGAATGACCGCGCCGTGCAGGGCGTTGACCTCTATCTCCTCGTTCGGGTCGGCATGACGCACGCCGTTGATTTCCACCGCCCCCTGTTGAATCATGCGCCGCCCTTCGCTGTTGCTGCTCACCAGCTCCAGCGCTGCCAGCAGGCGCGGCAGCCACACCCTGCCGTCCTTCACGATGTCCGCAGGCACATCGTATTCTGGAATATCTTCCGGCATCTCCCGCGCCGAGAAGACTCGCATGAACTCGCGGTCTGCCTCCTGCGCCGCTTCTGCGCCGTGGTAGATGCCCACTATCTCGCGGGCGAGGCGCCGCTTGACCTCCATTGGGTGCAGTGTGCCGTTGTTCAGCCCCTGGGCTATCTGGCGCACTTCGTCCATCGGCACATCGGTACACAGCTCGAAGTACGACACCATCAGCTCATCAGGCAGTGACATCACCTTGCCGAACATCTGGTCGGGCGGCTCGGTGATGCCGATATAGTTGCCCAGCGATTTGCTCATCTTCTCCACACCGTCCAGCCCGACGAGCAGCGGCATGGCGATAACGATTTGGGGGTCCTGACCGTACTCCCGCTGCAGGTCGCGCCCCACGAGGTTGTTGAATATCTGGTCGGTTCCGCCCATCTCGATATCGGACTGGATGGCGACCGAGTCGTATCCCTGACACAGCGGATAGAGGATTTCGTGCATGCCCAGCGGCTTGCCCTCGGCGAGACGGTTCTGGAAGTCGTCGCGCTCCAGAATGCGCGCTACCGTGTATTTGGAGGCGAGCTGGATGACGTCCGCAAAGGTCATCTTGCCCAGCCAGTCGCTATTGTAGGAGATTTCAGTGCGTTCGGGCATCAGGATGCGGCATAGCTGCTGCTGATAGGTGCGGGCATTCGCCTCCACCTCCTCGCGGGAGAGCTGCGGCCGCGTCTTGCTGCGTCCGCTCGGGTCGCCAATCATGGCGGTGAAATCGCCGATGATGAGGCAGGCGATATGCCCGAACTGTTGAAACTGGCGCAGTTTGCGCAGCACTACCGCAAAGCCCAGATGGATATCGGGCGCGGTGGGATCCAGCCCCAGCTTCACCCGCAACGGTTTGCCCGTGCGCGCGGATTTTTCCAGCTTCTCACGCAGCCCGTCTTCGGGGATAATCGCCGCCACCCCGCGCTGCAATACCTGCAGTTGCTGTTCGATACTGTCCTCCATGCTCTATCCCGTTTGGTAAAAAGGTGTACCGTTGGGTTATGTTACCAAATCGGGACGCGGTTGCGCAACCCAATACCCGCCAGGCTGCGGTCGACATAAACTCCCCTCTCCCGAAGCCTCGGGAGAGGGGCTGGGGGTGAGGGTAACCACCTGAACCAACGGTCAATCCTCGCCCTGCGCTTTCGTGAAGCCCGGCTGGCCGTCAAACTCGTGTAGCTTCTCGATATGCGTCCAGCGGTGCTTGCTGCTGATGCGCTGTAGCAGGTCGAAAGCCTGGGCATCTATCAAATCGCCCCCGCTGTCGCGCAGGATGAACCGGCATCGCCAGTGGTCCACAAGGTCGGTCAGAAAACCCGCCACAGGGTAGACCATCGTCCCTCGGCTGGAGACCATCTTCAGCTTCAGCGGCGACCCTTCTGCCAGTTGCTCGAGGCTTTTGCCCAGCTGCTCGGGCGTGCCGTCGAACTCCACGAACACATCCATGCCCACCACACGGCGCGTCTGCGGTCGCACCATCACCGGGTCGCGGGTGACCTGTGGCAGCTGCAGGGGCTTCGGCTCGCGCACCTGCCACCTTTCGGATTTCCGTCCCAGATTGCGGATAATCTCGTCGGTGTATGCTGTCGTGGTCGCCGCCAGTTCGTCCCCCACCACATCGCGCGTGCGCGCCTTGCCTTCTTCTAACGTGACCACGACGGCGTTTTCAATGAGGGAAGCCGCCTCAAACTCGCCGATATAGCGCAACATCATCACCGCCGAGAGGATAACCGCCGTGGGGTTAATCACGTTCTTCCCCGCATACTTGGGGGCGGAGCCGTGTACTGCTTCGAAAATCGCTACTTCGTTGCCGATGTTTGCCGACGGCGCGAAGCCCAGCCCTCCAATCAGCGCGGACGTGAGGTCGCTGAGGATGTCGCCGTTCATGTTGGTGGTCACGATGACCTCGAACTGCTCTGGGCGTTTCACCAGCTGGTGCGCACAGTTGTCGACAATGATATGGTTCGCCTCGATGTCGGGATACTCGGGGGCAATCTCTTCGAAGGTGCGTTTCAGCATGCCTTCGGTCAACTTCATGATGTTGGACTTGGTGGCGCAATGCACCTTCTTGCGCCCCTCCGCACGCGCCACCTCGAACGCCAGACGCACAATCTTTTCGCACCCCTTGCGTGAGATGAGTTTCAAACACTGCGCGACGCCCGGCGTCTGCATATGCTCGATGCCCGCATACAGGTCTTCGACATTCTCACGCACAACGACCAGGTCGATACCGCGTCCGCTGTAGGGCGTAGGAACTCCAGGCATCTCGCGCACCGGTCGGATGTTTCCGTAGGTCTCAAACAGCTTGCGCAGAGTGACGTTCGCGCTCTTTTCACCGTATCCGACGGGCGTCTCCAGCGGACCCTTCAGCACCACGCGCGTCTTGCGGATGGACTCGATGGTCTCTGGCGGCACGCCGCTCTCCAGACCCTTCTTGAACACACTCGCGCCGGCTTCACGCACCTCCCATTCCACCGGTGCGCCCGTTGCCTCAATGAGGCGTAGCGCCGACTGGATGCATTCTGGCCCCACCCCGTCGCCAGGGATGACCGTGATTAGCTTCTTGCCCGACGGCGTCACGTTCACGTTCATGCCTTGCCTCCCCTCGCTGAATGCCGATGCATTGTAGCATAGTATTAGAGACAATGGCTGTAATTTCCTTGCATTTCGCCCTGCCTGCCGTTTGCTTTTGCGCTGCCAAACTCGTATAATCGAAGACGCTATGGGAAACACATTCGGACACCTGTTTCGGATTACCACCTTCGGCGAGTCGCACGGTGGCGCGGTGGGGGTGGTTATCGACGGTTGTCCCCCGCACGTGCCCATCTCGACGGAGGAGATACAGCGCGAGCTGGACAGGCGACGCCCGGGACAGAGCAGGCTAGTCACACAACGACGAGAGAGCGATACTGTGCATATCCTCTCCGGCGTGTTCGAAGGCAAAACGCTGGGCACACCCATCTGCCTGCTGGTGTGGAACGAGGACGCCCGCCCCGAAGCCTACGAACACTTCAAGGATCTGTATCGTCCCTCACATGCGGACTATACTTACGATACCAAATACGGCATTCGCGACTGGCGTGGCGGTGGACGGTCCAGCGCGCGGGAGACAGTGGGACGGGTAGCAGCAGGGGCAATCGCCAAGAAGATCCTGCAAGAGCAAGGCGTGCAGATTGTGGGCTGGGTGGAAAAGATACACACCCTGCGCGCGGAGGTAGACCCCGACACCGTCACCTTAGAGCAGGTAGAGGCGAACCCCGTGCGCTGTCCCGACCCAGCTGTTGCGGAGGCAATGGCACAGGCGATAGAACAGGCGCGTCGGCAGGGTGACTCGCTGGGAGGGGTGGTGGGCTGTGTGGCTCGAGGCGTGCCGCCCGGCTGGGGAGACCCTGTGTTCGATAAGCTCGATGCCGACCTCGCGAAAGCGATGCTGTCTATCCCGGCGGCGAAGGGGTTCGAGATTGGCTCTGGCTTCGCGGGAACCGACCTGACCGGCTCGCAACACAACGACCCCTTCTATGTGGACAAGCAGGGCGGGGTGCGCACACGCACGAATCACTCCGGCGGCGTGCAGGGAGGTATCTCCAACGGCGAGAATATCCTCGTTCGCGTCGCCTTCAAGCCGACTGCGACCATCATGATGCCGCAGGAAACGGTCAATGTGCGTCGCGAACCCGCTGTGCTGAAGGCGAAAGGCAGACACGACCCCTGTGTGTTGCCCCGCGCTGTGCCCATTGTGGAGGCAATGATGGCGCTGGTGCTGGTAGACCACTACTTGCGCCATCGTGCCCAGTGTGGAGGCGAAGGATGAACCGACGTCAGCGAGAAGTGCTGGAAACGCTGGAACGATTACTGCACGCTATCTACTGTCAGGACACCGACACCTACCGCGAACTGGTCGCGGATGACGTGTCCTCCTTTGAAGCGGAGACGCCAGCACGCATCGACACAGTGGAGTTTCACCTGCATTACATGCGCCAGCAAAAAACGCTGCGCCCACCCAATGTGCAGTACCGTCTGGACATCGTGAACCCGCGCGTGCAGCTCTACGGTAGCGTCGCCATCGCCACCTACACGCTGGTGGTCACTCGCTCCGACGAAGGTGGAATCCGCTTCCAAACCACCAACGAGACGCGCGTATTCGTCCGCGAGGACGGTCGCTGGATGATGGTGCACTTTCACAAGACGCCGATTTCCCAGTTCTCACCGTGAATTGGGGCGGCGCAGCCGATACACGTATGCCAGCACCTCCGCCACCGCCTGATAAAGCGCGGGGGGTATCTGCTCGCCCACGTCCACCATGCGATACAGGCTCTGCGCCAGAGGCGGATTCTCCACAATCGGCACGCCGTGTTGCAAAGCGATTTCGCGGATGCGCAACGCGAGGAGGTTCATCCCCTTCGCCACGACGGTGGGCGCTGCCATCTTCTGCGAATCATACTGCAGGGCGACCGCGTAGTGGGTTGGGTTGGTGACCACCACATCCGCTTTAGGTACAGCCTGCATCATGCGGCGACGGGCGATGGCTTGCTGACGGGCGCGGATGCGTGATTTCACCTGCGGGTCGCCCTCCGTCTGTTTCATCTCCTGCTTGACCTCCTCTTTGGTCATGCGCAGGCTCTTTTCGTACTCCCACCGCTGGAAACCGTAGTCCAGCACCGCCAGTACCAGCATCGCCATCCCAACCCGCCACGCTATCTTGTACAGCAACTGCCCCACTAGCATCAGCACCATCAAAGGGTCGATCTCACTGGTTCTCAGTAACATCGCCGCATCCGCCCGCACCGCCGAGAACGCCAGCCACCCAATCAGTAGCACCTTCAACAGCATCTTGGTACCCTCCACGAACGCCCGACGCGACAACAGCCGCACGAAGCCGCTGACAGGGTTAATCCGCGCCCAGTTGGGAGCCAGCGGCTCGGCGGTGAACATCACACCCACCTGCAGCAGGTTCACCAACACTCCCACCACCATCGCCACGCCAACCACGGGCAGGAACGCCTTCGCGGCATGGCTCAAGCAACCCATCGCGAATGAGAGCGCGAGCGCGGGAGAGAACTCGGTGTGGCTGAGGTTGGTCAGCGCGAAACGGACGGACTCCATCGCCCCCTGCAGCGCGCCCTCGCTGACCGCCTTCAGTACCAAAACCACTGCCAGAAAAACCGCCACCGATGACAGGTCTACGGAACGGGCAACCTGTCCCCGTCGCCGTGCTTCCTGTCGGCGTCGTGGTGTGGCTTGTTCGGTGCGTTCCTCTGCAGGCATGGTCTCACCTTGCTATGGCACGCATGAAACTGACGACATCCTGGGCTGCCATCGGGAGGGTGTTCACGAACACGTTCGCCACCAGCGGCAGCACGATGGCTACCGTTACCAACCCCATCGCAATCTTGGCGGGCGCGCCCACGAAGAACACGGGCATCTGCGGTACCGCTCGAGAGACTATCGCCAGCGCGGCATCCACTACGATAAGCACCGCTGTCGCAGGGGCGGCGATGCGTATCGCCAGCGTAAATATCTGCGAAACCACGTCCAGCAACACTGGCTGCAGACGCACGGGGTCTAACGCCACGCTTTGCGGTGGGATTGCCTGAAACGACTCGGCGATGGATGCCAGCAGCCAGTGATGGGCGTTCACCTGCAGATACACCACCACCAGCAGAAGGGTGTGGAACTGCGCCAGCAGCGACGCAGGCGTCGGCGCGAACGGATTCATCAGCTGGAAGATGCCAAAACCCATCTGCAGGTCAATGAAAGCCCCTGCCATCTGCACCGCGCTGAAAAAGAGCGACACCAGATACCCAACCAGCATCCCGAAAAGCGTCTCGCTGATCAGGATTCCCACCAGCAACCACCAGTCTTCAGGAGGCGCGCCCACTTTGTCCACCGTCACCGGCGCGAGCGCGAGCGCAAAGGCGGTGCTGAAACCAATCTTCACAGGCGCAGGCACATTGGGGCTACCGAACACCGGCGCGGTCACCATCAGCCCGCCCACGCGAAACAGCACCACCAGAAACGCCCAAAACAGCTGCGTACTTGCCCAGATGGGATCCATCGCTTACCGCGGCACAAACGAAAGGAGTTGCACCATGAACGCCACCATCGTTGCCAGCATCCAGGGACCGAAGATGACTATCGCCACTGCCACCGCCACCATCTTGGGCACGAAGGTGAGCGTTACTTCCTGAATCTGCGTCACCGCCTGAAACAGGCTGACCAGCACTCCAGCCACCATGCCGAATATCAACACTGGAAGCGCAACCTGCACCAGCACCCATAGCGCTTGCCGTCCCACTTCCAGCACCTGTCCTTCTGTCATCTTCTTCACCTCACTTGAAGCCTGCCGCCAGCGAGCCGATGAGCAGCGTCCAGCCGTTCGCCATGATGAAAACCAGCAGCTTGAACGGCAGGGAGATGACAATGGGCGGCAGCATCATCATGCCCATGCTCATCAGCGTGCTGGCGACAAACAGGTCGATAATCAAAAACGGAATGTAAATATAGAAGCCGATGATAAACGCCGTTTTCAGCTCGCTCAGGATAAAGGCAGGGATAATGGTGGTGATAGGTACATCGTCTGGAGTCTGGGGCGGTTGTTTGGGCTTGCTCAGGTTGATAAACAGCTGCAGGTCTTTCTCGTAGGTTTGCCGCAGCATAAAGGCACGCAGCGGCTTTTCGGCGTTCGCCAGTGCCTGCTGAAAGCTGATACGGTTGTTCAGGTACGGTTGCAGGGCATTCTGGTTGATTTCGTTGAACACGGGCGCCATCACGAAGAAGGTCAGGAACAGGCTCAGCCCGATGATGACCTGGTTAGGAGGAATAGTCGGCGTGCCGATGGCTGTTCGCAGGAACGCCAGCACCACCACGATGCGCGTGAAGGCGGTGGTCATGATGAGCAGGGCAGGCGCGAGCGTGAGCAGGGTCATCAGGATAAGCACCTGCAGGGTGACCGCCACATCCTTTGGGTTCTGTGCTGTGCCCACTTGCACCGATACGCGCGGCACCGCGACGGGCGTCTGCGCCCACGCGCCTGCAGCCACCCCGATGAAAAGCAGGAAAAAGAACCAGTTATGCCTTCGACACCGCATCCCCGCAAACCTCACAGCCCTATTATCGGAAAAGCGAACGTAACGCTTGAGGTTTTGAGAAGTGGGGTGGAGTGAGTAAGTTATTCCTCCGTGAGCCGCCGGAGTACTGATTTGACAAAATCAGGTAACTGCTGACTGGACTGTTGCGCCTTGCGGACGAGACGTTCGTATACCGCAATCTCAGCGTCTGTCCAGACGAGGTCGAGGCGGCGCAGCTGGCGCAAGCCGATATGCTGGTAGGATTCGGGATTAGCCCAGTAGCATTTTCTACAGATTTCCGGCTTGCGGTCTTCCTGCCAGTTGGGACAGTGCTCACACGACCATGATTTAGCGCGGTTGCAGGAGCCGCACAGGAGCATAAACTCTCCAAGATGCTGCATCGGGTCAGCTATATCTCCAGCAATCTCATAAGGCACGCGGTGGTCGACCTGCAGCAGGCGTAGCGGGAACGCTGCCTGACAGAGATGGCATTTGTCTCCGTATTGTTCCGAGAGTACGCGTTTTAGACGTTTGGGCAAGGTCTGCCTACCGGTCAACCGGCGTATCCGGCTGAGGTCTCCCAGCTTGTAGGCAGCGATCCATCGCCCCTGTGCATTCTTTACCCGCGTGCTTACCAGCGGGATGCCCGCCTCCTTGGCGTCTCGTGCAGCTCGGGGAGGATGGTCGTAGCCGTAGAGATCCCTGAGTTCCTCGGTGGTTACCTGTCCGTACTGCAGGATATGTTCTACGAGACGCCGTGCCCTTTCCGACGCTCGTGCTAGTACGCTCCTGAGATGCTCTAGCTGTTCCTCCATGCTTAAGACGCCTCGAAAAGGATGTACTGTTGCTGCCGCACGGGTGGTTCAGGCAAGTTATCTAGGGTTGCTACAAGGGCAGGCGAAAGATACAGGGACTCTACCGTGTATGCCTCTATTCCCAAAAGCGTCGCTTGGGCGGAGCGTCCAGCATGGATTTCGACTCGCGTGAGTTTTAGGTCATCGGGCAGTGGACGCCCGTACTGTCGCAAATCATTACGCCCGTCATAGCTGAGTAGATAGGCAATGCCCTCTGCGTTGAGTTTGTACAACCAGTTTATGAACTCTTCGTGGTCCATGTCTGTGTAGTAACGCGGGTCGCGTCCACGACACACCCCCTGATAGGGTGGGTCCATATACACAAGGTCGTCGGAACAGACGTTGTCCAGCACATCACGATAATGCCAAGCGGTGACAAGCGTCCTCCCGCTGAGCAAGCGCGAAGCATTCAGGAGATGACGGCGCATCGTGGCTGGATGCATCCCCCGGCGGCGGTTGTCTGGGCTCTGATTGAACTCCCCGTTTGCATTGTATCGTACGGATGCTTTAACACATCGGGCAAGCAAGTAAAGTAAGTAGTCGGGTCGGTGTGTTTGATTAAACTTCTGCCTGATGAGGTCGTAATATTCGCGTTCCCGACCTGCTTGTTCCTCCCATAGATGCCTGTAATCGTCTGCAATCCGTTCGGGGTCTTGAAGGATAGTCTGCCAAAGGTGCGTGAGTGGCGCGTTGAGGTCGTTAATCCAGAATCGCTCTGCTTTGCGGTACGCTGCTGCAGCGATAGTAATGGCGGCTGAACCAGCGAAAGGCTCCACCAGGCGCAGCACCCGTCGGGGGAAATACCGTAAGATTTCCCTCGCAATACCCCGCTTGCTGCCTTGATATGGTATAGGATGGGGAACCTGCATCTTCGTTCAGAACGCTGTCGTAATCTTTTTCATCATTATTCGTGAAAACCGTGCAGTTTTCAAGATTGCTCCGCAATCGGTCTCAAGTCCCCGCTACCCGATCCCAGATGAGGCGCAAGCCTTCGAGGGTGAGCCAGGGGTCCACGTGCTGGATAGTGCGGGTTTCGGCGGCGATGCGCTCTGCCAAACCACCAGTGGCAACCACCGTCGTTTCGCAGCCCAGCTCCTTGTGGATGCGCTCCACCAGGGCGTCGATGGCTCCCGCATAGCCCAGCAAGATGCCCGACTGCATAGCCTCCACAGTGGTGCGCCCGATGACGTGCGGCGGGGCAACCAGCTCAATACGCGGCAGGCGGGCAGCGGTACGGAACAGCGCTTCTGCCGAGATGCCCACGCCCGCCATGATGCATCCTCCCAGATACTCCCCCAGCGGGGAAATCACGTCTAAGGTGGTTGCAGTGCCGAAGTCCACCACAATCGCAGGCGCACCATACTTATGGATTGCTGCCACCGCGTTGACCAGTCGGTCGGCTCCCACCTCGCGCGGGTTATGGTAGCGGATGGGCACACCTAGGTCCAGTTCGTGCGAGACGAAAATCGGCTCCACATGAAAGAAACGCCGTGCCATCCCCAGCAGGGCGTCGGTCATCGGCGGAACCACGTTGGAGATGATGATGCCGCTAATCTCTCTGGGTGGCAGGGAAGCATACTGTAGCAGGTGGGTCATCAGTAGTCCGTGTTCGTCAGCAGTACGTTCGCGGTCGGTGCGCACGCGCCAGTGTTCGACCAGTTTCTGTCCGTCGAATACCCCCACCACAATGTTGGTGTTGCCCACATCCAGCGCTAGCAGCATGCTGTCACTCCTCGGGTTCGCCGCACACCTGCCGCACTATCTTTTCCAGTTCATCCGCCACCTGTTCCATACGGGCGAGGTCGGTTGCCTCCAGCATGATGCGCACTACAGGCTCGGTTCCCGAAGGGCGGATGTTCACTCTCGATGGGTAACCCAGCTGCTGTATTGCCCAGGATTCCACCGCTTTTGCCTGCGCGTATCGCTCCCAGGCGTACTTGTCGCGCACGCGCACGTTGCGTATTATCTGCGGGTATTTGTCCATCACACCCGCCAGCTCGGAAAGGGGTTTTCCGGTACGCTGCATAAGCGCAAGCACCTGCAGAGCGGTCAACAGACCATCGCCAGTAGTGGTGTATTCGGCGAAGATGATATGTCCTGACTGCTCACCGCCCAAGACAGCATCCATTTCACGCATCCGCTCGGCAACGTAGCGGTCGCCCACCTTAGTCCGCTCTAAACGGATGCCGTGCCGTTTCATCGCCTCTTCCAGCCCCAGGTTGCTCATGATGGTGGCGACCAGCACGTTGTTGCGGAGGCGACTCGCCTGCTTCAGGTACACCGCGCTCATCGCCATGATGCGGTCGCCGTCCACCTCGTTGCCGTACCCATCGCTCATGATAACCCGGTCCGCATCGCCGTCGAAGGAGAGCCCAACATCGGCGCGCTGTTCCAAAACGGTCTGACGCATACTCTGGGTGTGCAGTGAACCGCATCCGGCGTTGATGTTCATGCCATCAGGGCTACAGTGTATGGGGATGACCTCCGCGCCTAACTGCGAAAGCACACGCGGCGCAATACTGTAAGCCGCTCCGTTCGCTCCGTCCACGACAACGCGCAACCCTTTCAGCGAGCAGTCTGCGCTGGCGATGAGATGGGCGATGTACCGTTCGATAAGCTCATTATCACGCTGTACGTTACCGATACGTTCGCGGTGGGCACGGGGGATGCTCTCCCAATCCCGTATCAGTTTCTCGATATGGCGTTCCAGGTCGTCAGGTAGTTTACATCCCTCGGTGCTAAAAAACTTGATGCCGTTATCCTCGAAGGGGTTATGGGAAGCGGAGATGACTGCTCCTGCGTCCACCTGAGAGTGCCTGGTGCAGTAAGCTACTGCCGGGGTGGGCACGATGCCGAGCAGAATCACCTTTGCCCCTGCAGAACACAGCCCGGCAACCAGTGCCGCCTCGAGCATATCTCCGGATAAACGAGTATCACGCCCCACCAGTACCTGCGGGGCGTGATTGCCGTTGCCTAAAACAGCAGCTGCAGCCATACCCAGCTGCAATGCCAGAAGAGGGGTAAGTTCGCGGTTGGCAACGCCGCGCACCCCATCGGTTCCGAACAGCTCTCCCATCAGTTCTTTACCACCTTCACCCGGCTGGGTCGCAGCACCCGCGACTGTATCATGTAACCGCGTTCCACCTCTTCCAGCACAGTCTCATCGGGATGCTCGGGGCTTTCCACGCGCTGTACCGCCTCGTGGAAGTTGGGGTCAAAGGGTTTGCCCACCGCTTCGATAGGCTGCACCCCTGCCTCTCGCAGCAGGGATTGCAGCTGCCTGTAAGTGAGTTGCACACCCTCCATGAGTTTATCGAAGGACTGGCTCTCTTCCGCCGCCTGCATGGCGCGCTCGAAGTTGTCCATGACGCGCAGCAGACTGCGCAGGAACTCCTCCAGAGCGATGCGGCGGATTTCTTCCATCTCCTGGCGTGTGCGACGGCGGAAGTTGTCAAAGTCCGCCATCGCGCGCAAAAGGCTATCTTGCTTTTCGGCGAGCTGCTGTTTGAGCAGCGCGTTTTCCTCTTCCAGTACTTGCAAGCGCGCCTCCAACTCCGCTACATCTGCCGCTGCTGGCTCCCCCGTCGGTTCAGACGGCATTTCCTGCGGGGTAGCCTGTGCTTGATCTTGGCGCGCTTGCGGTTGCGCTTCGTGATGTTGTCGCGATTTCCGTTTCATCCCATCTCTCTCCATCATATCGGTAATGCCCCTCTCACGAGCTCACACTGATTTGTGTCAGCACGTGTGACAACGCATTGGCGACGTATCTTACGGCGGATGTTGCCACCTCATAGTGCATGCGGGTCGGTCCCCAGACGGATACCGTGCCCGCCACGCGGTCACCTATTCGATAACATGATGCCACCCAGCTGCAGCAACGCATCTCCGGCAGGGGGTTCTCTTCACCGATGATAACCTGCACTTCGTTCGACGCGGCTACCCTCTTCAGCAGGCGCATCAACATCTGCGGTCGCTCCAACAACGAAATCACCGGATACAGGCGTTCCACCTGCCGGAACTCGGGCTGCTCGAGGATGTGCTGTAGACCTTCCAGAAACACCTGTTGCTGGCTGAGTGCCTCGATGCAATCCTGCACCGCCTGCTCCGTCAGCTTCCACACCGATTCCACAGGAAGCATTTCTGGAGGTACGACAAGAGGCTCCATATTCAGCAGTTCGCGCACGGGGCGCATGGCATAGCGATCCTGCAACATCCTGCCCAGAAGGGCCAATTGCTGCTCGCTCAACCGCTCGGGCACGGGCATAAGCCGGTGTTCCACCTGTCCACTACTGGCTACCACCACGAGCAGCAGCTTGTCCGCAGCAGGCTGCGACAGCAAGATGTGGCGTATCGAGACCACATCCGTCTCCGGCGCGGTTGCTACCGAGGCGTAGTGGGTTACCTGCGCAAGCAGGCGACACGTGGCTTGCAGAAGTCGCTCAACCTCGCCGACCTCGGGGTTGGTTGGCGCAAACAGGCTGGTCTGTTGAGGAGAGAGCAATTTGCTCAACGGCACCGGTTTCATCAGGTGTTCCACAAAGTATCGGTATCCGAGGTCGGAGGGGATACGCCCTGCAGAGACGTGCGGCTGGCGCAAATAGCCCATCTCCGCCATCTCCGCCATCTCGTTGCGCACAGTGGCAGAGCTGACGCGCAGGCGGTAGCGCTCCACTACCGCCTCCGAACCCACCGGCTCGGCAGTGGCCACGTAATCCTGCACTACTGCCTGCAAGATGAAGGCTTTACGTTCGTCCAGCCTGTGCATTGTGAGACCTGCACCCCTTATGTGAATATAGCCTCACCAAGGGCATTTTGTCAAGTTATCCCACCTTATAACCATTGTGGCGAATGGAACATGTTTATGCAGAGGGCGCAGAATAAAGCCCCCTCTCCCGATGGGCAGGAGAGGGGGGTCAGCCAGGTGGGTTGGGTTACTCGTTGACAGTAACTTTGGTAGTGGCGACGAAGGGTTTCTTCAAACCAAATACGTCGGTGACCGTTAGCGTGACGATGTACTCGCCCGCCTTGCGGTAGCGCGTGGTGACCACCTTGCCGATTGCGTCTTCCTGAATGCCATCGCTGGCATCGAAATCCCACGAGTACTTCAGCGGGGTGATGCCTGCGCTGGCTCGTGCCTCCAGTCTCACCAGGTCGTTGGCGGCAACGATTTGCTCCTCGCCAGCGTCCCCGGTGATGGGGGTGGGGTCGGTAGCCACACGTATCTCGCCCACGTAGAACACGCCATAGGCGTCACCAAAGACACGGATTTCCTTAATCTTCGCGTCCGGAGACAATCCTTTGAACGCTCCGAGCGCGATGCCGATAGGGAACCAGCCTTCCTGGTCGGTAATGGGCGGCTCGAACGGGGCAACTGCCTCGTACTGCTTACCCTCATCAGTAACGACAACCACACGCATCTGCTTCATGACGCGCGTGGTCATCGTGGGCGCAGTGTAGCCACCCCGGTAACCACCATAGCCAGGAATGCCCGGCACGCCGCCAGTCACACCCCCAGTACGTCGCCTCGTGCCTACGCCTGGTGCACCTGGCACACCGCCCATGCTGGGAGGTGCTCCCACACCAGGATCCACAGGAGGACCACCCATCCTGCCCTGCATCCCACCAGCTCTACCTGCCGCCCTTCCAGCGCCCGTTGGCGCACCACCGAGCCGACCTGTGGAGGGCATACCCGGAACACCCAATCCGGGCGGCAGTCCCATGCCTACACCTCTACCATAACCCGCCGTGTAAAGACTGCCAGTACCGCCCGGCAATCGCACCTGGAACAGCAGATATGCATGGGGATCACTGACAAAATCACCGAGGCTGATGGGCTGCTGTAGGGCGATACGCCCGCCCTGATAGAAGCTCTGGGTGACCACCTGAAGGGAGGTACTACCGATGTAGACCGCTTCGCCCGACTCGCGGATGTCGCCACTTCCCCATCCGCTCAGGATGAGACCTGTGTCGGAGGGCCTGTCGCCCTTGAAAATGACCAGCTCCTGTTGAGCCGATGCTTTCAGGCTCGCAACCAGACAGGCTGCCGCCAGCACCGCCAGGAGCCTTGTCTGCCAAACTTTCCATGTTCGCACTTCGGTTCACCTCGTTTCCGTGGAGTGCCCTTATTCGGGTGGTAGCCCGTGCTCAGCGCGCATTTTGACGCCCGTTGCATCGGGCAACGCCTGAAATCGTTGTATCTCGCAAGCACGGCCGCTGACGGCGTCAATCTCTATGCAGACGCCCTGCACTGCCGGCCGTCCGCGTGCTGCCTCGAACTTCACCGGTAACTGCGAGCGAAACTTCTGCACCACCTGCTCGACCTGCATCCCTATCACCGAGTCCAGCGCACCGCACATGCCCACATCAGTAATGTAGGCAGTGCCTTTTGGTAGGATACGGGCATCGGCTGTCTGCACGTGGGTGTGCGTGCCAATCACCGCGCTGCACCGCCCGTCCACGTACCAGCCAAAGGCTTGTGCCTCTGAGGTGGCTTCCGCGTGGAAGTCCACCAGCACCAGCGGTGTGGTGCGCTGTACCTCTTCCAGTATAGCATCTATCGCCCGGAAGGGGCAATCGACCAGGTCCATGAACACCCTGCCGCTGAGGTTCACCACTGCCAGCGGGCGTTCCCCTGCCGGGTAGATGGCCCAACCACGCCCCGGTGCACCCGGTGGATAGTTGGCGGGGCGCAAGATGCGCGGCTCGGCATCCAGATAGGCGTACACCGCTTTTTCCTTCCACGCATGATTGCCTGTGGTCAGCACATCGATACCGTATTCCATCAGCTGCGTCGCGATTTCCGCCGTGATGCCGATACCGCCCGCCGCGTTCTCCCCGTTAGCGATGACGATATCGGGAGCAAACTCCTTTTTCAAGAAAGGCAGACATTGCTGAACCGCGTGGCGCCCTGCTCTGCCGACGATGTCGCCCAAAAACAGCACACACACCACGTTGCTCATCGCGCGTACTCCACCGCGCGCGTCTCGCGGATGACCGTTACCTTAATCTGCCCCGGATACTCCATCTCTTGCTCGATCTTGTTCGCGATTTCACGCGCCAGACGCATCGCCTCCAGGTCATCGATCTGGTCCGGCTTGACGATGAGGCGCACCTCTCGCCCTGCCTGCACCGCGAACGCCTTCTCGACACCGGGGAAGGAGTCCGCGATTTTCTCCAGACTCTGCACCCGCTTGACATAGTTTTCCAGCATTTCGCGCCGTGCGCCCGGTCGCGCGGCAGAGAGCGAGTCCGCTATCGCCACAATGAGCGCCTCGATGCTGGCGGGTTCGACATCGAAGTGGTGCGCTCCCGCCGCGTTCGCCACCTCTTCGGGCTCGCCATACCGACGCAGGATTTCAATGGTCAACAGGGCGTGCGGTCCTTCCTGCTCGTGGTCTGCCACTTTACCGATGTCGTGCAGCAGACCCGCCCTTTTCGCCAGCGCGACATTCACGCCCAGCTCGCTGGCAAGCACGCCGCACAGGTGCGCGACCTCCACACTGTGCGCAAGCACGTTCTGCCCGTAGCTGGTGCGATAGCGCATCTTGCCCAGCATTTTGACGAGCTCGGGTGCCAGTCCGGTTACACCTGTTTCCAGCACCGCGCGTTCGCCCGCCTCCCAGATGCGCCGTTCGACCTCTTCGCGTGCCTTTTCCACTACCTCTTCGATGCGCGCCGGATGGATTCGCCCGTCCGCGATGAGGTTGGTCAATGCGATACGTGCCACCTCTCGCCGGATAGGGTCAAAGCACGAAAGCACTACCGCTTCTGGCGTGTCGTCGATAATCAGGTCGACGCCCGTAGCAATCTCGAAGGATCGGATGTTGCGTCCTTCCCGCCCGATGATGCGCCCCTTCATCTCGTCGCTGGGCAAAGGCACCACCGAAACGGTGGTTTCGGTCACCTGGTCTACGGCGCACCTCTGCATGGCGTCGATCAGTATCTCTCTGGCGCGCCGTTCCCCTTCGCGGCGGGCGTCCTCTTCGATCTCGCGAATCAGGTGGGCTGCTTCCTGACGGGCGGTCTCCTCGATGCCACGCAGGAATATCTGCTTTGCCTCTTCCGGGGTCAAGCCGGAGATGCGCTGCAGCTCCCGTTGCTGCTGTTCTACCAGAGCCTCCGCCTCGCGGCGCAGGTTCTCGATCTCTACCTCTCTGGCAGCCAGATGGCGTTCCTTCCGCTCTACTCCCTCCAGACGCCGGTCAAGGGTCTCTTCCTTATGAGCCAGTCTTCGCTCTATCCTCTGTATCTCCGCGCGTTTTTCGCGGTTTTCGCGTTCCGCCTCTGCGCGGATGCGGTAGGCTTCTTCCTTTGCCTCCAGCACGGCTTCCTTTTTCAGTGCCTCTATCTGCTTGAGTGTCTCCTCGCGCTCTTGTTGCAGTTGAGCCAGGCGCGCCTTGACCTCGTTCTCTCTGGGTAGTATCAGCGTTCGCCAAAGGATAACTGTGGCGGCGGCTGCCACCACCAGACCCGTGATTGTGCCGATGAGTATATCCATCACCTTCTCTCACCTCCAGGCTCGCGGAGGAGTCCAGAGGATGAGCGAAGGGCTTCGGAAAAAGTTGCCCTCTTACCGTTATAGAAGTTAATTACTCGACAGCTTCCGCTATTTCCTCCAAGGGAGCACCGGAGACTGTGGGTATTGCTCCACCCGAGCGGATGCGAGCCTCTATCTCGTCGGCAATCTCGGGATGCTCCTCTAGGAAGGTACGCGCGTTTTCGCGACCCTGCCCCAGGCGGGTGTCGCCATACGTGAACCACGTGCCCGACTTGGTGATGATACCGCTCTCCACGCCCAGGTCCAGAATGCCTCCCACACGCGAGATGCCCTTGCCGAAGATGATGTCGAACTCCGCCTGTTTGAAGGGCGGCGCCACCTTGTTTTTAACCACCTTCACCCGCGTGCGCGCGCCGATGACCTCCGTGCCCTGCTTGATGGTGTCCACGCGGCGCACCTCCAGCCGCACGCTTGCCCAGAACTTGAGCGCACGTCCGCCCGGAGTGGTCTCGGGGTTGCCGTAGGCGATGCCGATTTTCTCGCGCAGCTGGTTAATGAAGATGGCGACGGTGCCCGTCTTAGAGACCGAACCGCCAATCTTGCGCAGCGCCTGGCTCATGAGGCGTGCCTGCATCCCCACGTGCGCATCGCCCATCTCGCCCTCGATCTCGGCACGCGGCACCAGCGCAGCCACCGAGTCCAGCACCACCACGTCGATGGCTCCCGTGCGGATGAGCGCGTCCATAATCTCCAGCGCCTCCTCGCCCGTGCCCGGCTGCGAGACGTATAGCTGGTCGATTTGAACTCCGATAGCGCGGGCGTATTCCGGGTCGAGGGCGTGCTCAGCATCCACGAAAGCGCAGATGCCACCGCGCTTCTGCGCCTCGGCGATAATCTGCAGCGCAAGGGTGGTCTTGCCGGAAGATTCGGTGCCGTAGATTTCGGTAATCCGTCCGCGCGGCACACCTCCCACGCCGATGGCCATGTCCAGCGCGATGGAGCCGGTAGGGATGGCTTCCACCTGCATTTTGGCGGCGTCGCCCAGCCGCATCACCGAGCCTTTGCCGAACTGCTTCTCTATCTGCGTCAGCGCCTGCTCCAGAACCTTTTGTTTCTGTGCAATCTCCACGCGCATTCGCTCCTTTACCAGAAGATTGTATACCTAAAGGATTATAGCATATTCCACCAGCCCTGTAAAGGTACGGTGGCATCTCTTTTCGACACAGCAAGAGGTTTTCCTTTATGCGGTCTAATGTGGCGGGCGAGGCTCCCATCGAGTTGGGAGCCTCGCCCTAAACGCAGAGAGGTAAGGAGCGGCTGACCAGGAGGTTTGCCATCCAGATTGGCGTCGAGCAGATTCTTTCGAACACCCCAGACCTTGCAATCATTGACATGTCTGCAGAAATGCTGTATCATGTAAGCAGACTTCTACCCCTCGTGAAAGGAGCAAAAAAGATGAAAAGCCTTGCTTTGCTACTCAAACGGGGGGTACTGAACGCCCTCTCCGCCTTTGCCGTCCTCAACGCGACCGTGCTGGTTAACATCAGCGCCTCCGCCTCGGTGAGAATGTACGCCCTACGGTCACCCGATGCAAAACGTGATAGTGCTGCAAAGCCCGTTCGTCCACCTTGCGGGGCACAGCGGGACATACCAGATACAGGTGACGGTGCGTTACGTCACGGGTCTGATACCTTTCCATTATGGGGTGTATGAAGAGACGGCGACCATGACACTGACCATGAGCAATCTGGTGCTGGTGGACAGTCGCCCAGAGCCGTATTTTTGTGTGGAAGCCGGGTGAGATGACAGGTGTGGTGTTTTCAGCGCAGTTGCAGCACGCGCAGGCGGGGACATGCACGGTGAAGGTGGAGGTATTTACCAGTGACAACAATGTGACCCCTATTCTGGTGAGAGAGTTCACGAGCGTACCTCGTCCGGGCGTCTGGCAGTGGGAATGGGATGGCAGGCTGGCGGACGGGAGCACGGCTCCGCGCGGGATATACCTGTATCGGCTTTCGGCAGAGGCGCGTGTGCCTACCCTGCCAGACAGGGATAGCAACCGGTCAGAGACTTTGCGCATCGTTTCGTCCAGTTTGGATTTCG
>Ga0308406_1000112_pt1 | contig 42603 bp, 46 predicted proteins | sample HotsprSampleMSe1_FD_203474 | JGI IMG/M metagenome (GOLD analysis project Ga0308406, IMG submission 203474) | Hot spring phototrophic mat microbial communities from Mushroom Spring, Yellowstone National Park, Wyoming, United States - 20060911_MSe1 ...
ATGCTAAGTGGGGATATAAATCTAAGGATTTTAGCTTTTTTGGCTACAAAGTTCATCTTGAACTCCCTCAGGGAGCATTTTCTATCCCTGTTAGTGTAAAAGTTACAGAAGGTAATAAATGGGATGGCATTATCTTGTAGAACTTACAGAGTCTGCTTGTAAACACCTTTCTGCTAAAGGAAAAAATATAAAAGAAGTTTCCGCAGATGCTGGATATGACAGTGTAGAGACTGCTAAATATCTTCTTCAGAAAAACATTACACCAATTATTGCTTAAAACCCAAGAAGCAGGAAAAACTCTGAAACTACAGGGCAGGTTACAATTACTGCTCAGGGTAAACTGCTTTGCCCTGCAGGAATTGAACTTTGTTACTGAGGCAGAGAGCATAAAATATGTATACAGACTGATAGCATCTGTAAAGCTTAAAAGAGAGCTTTTGCCTGTATAGAGAATGGAAAAGTATTTTATAGAGGTTTAAAAGAAGGGATTTTATTGAGCTTATGTGGGTAATAAATTGATTTTTTATTAAAATAAAGACAAAAATAGGGTGAAATGAAGAATTATGAACTGATAAATTTTTACTTAAGCCTTTTAAAATTTTCTCAACCCTGCTTATATACATAAATTTCTCCTGTTATTGAACAGCCTATAGTAGATTTTTGTCCCTCACACCATCCTCCCCAGTAGCAGGGGCAAAAGTCACCCAACCAACTTATTGGGAGTTGAGGGGCATACTTCTTTGGAGGCTTAATAGCCTATAAAAAATGGAGTCCCTGTCCCTTTTTGTTTTATAAAACAGAAAAAGCCTCATTAAGAGACATTTTACACTAAATTTATTGCAGGAGGAGGAAAATGAAAGTAAAATCTAGTATTACTCTAACCTTATTTGTCATTATTGCCTTAGTAGTATTCTCAGTAAGCTTTGTATTAGCCCATAACCCTTCACTTACTAATCATCCGGGATTAAGTCATATTCATGTTAAAGGAAAAATAACTGCACCATATGGTTCTCCTGCTCGTCTTCCAAGTGGTGCAATGATTGGTGGTCAGTCAGGAGAAGTATTTTATCTGATACCTATTGAATGTCATGCTAATCCGAACTACTTTGTGACTTCTCCAATTAATCCTAATACTGGAGAATATGAAATTATTTTTTACTTCAAAAACAATACCGAGAGATGCCGTGAAGAGTTTGAAATAAGAACCATTTGGACAGAAAGAATGAGATTAATAAATGCTCCGGGTTATGAGTTAAAGAGGGCTCCAAGATAGTAAGCTATTAACTCTTATATCGGATTGCTAAATACATCAGAGGAAGGATAAATCCTTCCTCCGATTTTTTAATTTATAGACTTTTAAAGATATTTTTTGAAATAATGTTTTTTTATTTCTTCAATTGCCTGTTCCTTTGTAGAAATTTTGCCTACTAAAATAAGTATCTCTATTCTTTCTAATATTTCTCCTAATAAAGGAGATGGTTCAAACCCAAGATTGAGAAGATCATCACCTTTTATCATTGGAAGTTTTTTCTTGTTTCTTAAATAAACCCTTTTATAAAAGTCCTCAATCTCTTCATAGAACCATTTTCTTGAAATACTAAGAGGATCCCTGCTTATTCCATATATTAAGGCAGGTTGTAGAATATGTTCAAAATCTTTAATAAATCTAACTTTATCAAGCAGGGTTTCAATTTTTTTGATTCTTGTGCCAGCTTTAATTAAATCTTCGCAAAATTTTTGTTCTTTCCTCGAAGGTTTAATATTTTTTAATAGATCTGAAGAATGAAAATCAAACAGAATTACAAATTTAAAACAGTTTAAATGTTTTATCTCTCTCTTTGAATTAATCAACAATTCTTCTGCTATCTTTAAAGCTTCTATATGAGGTTTTAAGGTCAGATAATCCGAAGTTTTGAATATACTTCTTAAGATATCATCTTCTATGATTAATTTTATGGTTTTATAGCTTCTTTCAACAGAAAAAATCTTCCAGAGTTCTTCCTTTACTCTCTCTTTTGCTGTAATTTTCATTAAAGGAGCATATTTTTTTAGAGCCTCCCTTGTTTTTTCATCAATGTCGAATTCTAATGTAGCATGAAATCTATAAGCTCTCAGTACTCTGAGTGGGTCTTTCTTAAGATTTTCTTCATTTACAATCCTTATTATTTTATTTTTTATATCTCTCATCCCCTCAAAGGGATCAATAATTCTATCCATTGATAAGGGAACAGCCATTGCATTTATAGTAAAATCTCTCTCACTTAAATCAGTTTCAATTGAATCTCCTCTTAATTGAGAAAAATCTATAGTTACATTGTTTTTTACAACTCTACCAATTGAAAAATTTTCATCAAGTAAAACAAAACTTCCTCCAACTGTTTTTGAAAACACTTTTGCAAGTTCAATAGTATTAGCATTAATTGCAAAATCTAAATCTTTTATTTCTTTTTTAAGAAGTAAATCTCTAATAGTCCCTCCGACAAGATAGGAATTATGAAAGAGTTTTTTTGATATTAAAAAATTTGAAACTTCTTTGAAATAGGCATTTTCTTTAAATTTATCAAACATGTCTCACCTCGAATTTATAATAAAAGTTACAGGTCCTTCATTGATAAGGCAGACATGCATAAATTTTTTAAATATTCCCTCTTTTACAGGAACTCCTTTTTCTTTTAAAGATTTAATAAACTCTAAGTATAATTTTTCTGCTTCCTCTGGTGGCATTGCTTTATCAAAGGAAGGTCTGTTCCCACGACTACAGTCTCCTGCAAGAGTAAATTCTGATACAATTAGTATTTCACCATTTACATCTACAACCGAAAGATTCATTTTCCCAAGGGAGTCTTCAAAAATCCTCAAGTTTATGATTTTTTTAACAATATAATCTATGTCTTTTTTATTATCACCTCTTTCAATTCCTAAAAATACAACAATACCTTTTTTTATTTCTGAGATAATTTTTTCATTAATTTTTACCTCTGCTTTACTTACTCTTTGGATTAATGCTATCATTTATGCTAATATATCATATAATGTTTGAAGAAGTCTCTACAATATTAGCAGTTGACGATGAAGAGGTTAATCTTGAATTAATCAGTGCAATTTTTTCAAATGTACCCAATGTAATTGTTCTTACAGCCTCAGATGGATTAGAAGCAATGGAAATTCTTAAAAAACAGACTCCTGATGTCATTGTTCTTGATATTAGAATGCCAAAGATGTCAGGTATGGAAGTTTTAGAATACTTAAAATCTGACCCTCAGACTTCTCTAATTCCTATAATTATTCTTTCAGGTGATGAAAATGAAAGAAAAAGAGCTTTGAATATGGGCGCTTCAGATTTTATTGGAAAACCCTTTGATTCCGAAGAACTTAAATTAAGAATTATGAATAATCTCAAAGTAAAAAAATACAATGATTTAGTTAAAGACATAAATGAGGTCCTTCAAAAAGAAATAATGAAAAAGACTCAGGAATTAAAAGTAGCTTTAGAACTTGCAAAGGAAGCTGAATATGAGATGGTTATTAAGTTTGGTATGATTTCTGAATTCAGAGATGAAGAAACAGGCGCCCATATTAAAAGAATAAGTTTCTATGCTCAGCTATTAGGAAAGCTATATGGATTGTCTGAGGAAGAACAAAATCTTCTTCTTTACGCTGCTCCTTTACATGATGTGGGGAAAATAGGAATACCAGATAATATTTTAAAAAAACCTGGTCCTCTTACACCAGAAGAGTTTGAAATAATTAAACTTCACACAACAATTGGAGCAAAAATTTTAGAATCTGACCCAAGATTTTTAACTTTAAAAGTTGGAAAAATAATAGCAGAACAGCATCATGAAAAAAGGGATGGTACAGGATATCCTTACGGACTTAAAGGAAAGGATATTCATCCTTATGCAAGAATTGTTGCAATATGTGATGTTTTTGATGCGATGACATCGGATAGAGTTTATAGACCAGCCTTCAGTGTTGAATCTACTCTAAATATCATGAAAAATGGCAAAGGTAGTCATTTTGATCCTGATATTTTTGAACTTTTCATAAATAATATTTCAGATTTCATAAAGATTAAGGAAAAATTTAAAGATTAACTAATAAATTATCTATAAGTCTTGTTTCTCCAATTTTAACTGCAATAGCAATTAAACAAACATCTTTCAACTCCTTTAATTCTTCAAGAGTAAAGGGATCGAAAACGCCAGCATATTGAATTTCTTTTATAACAGGTTCTTTTTTCAAAATATTTTGAATTCTCTCAGAAACCTCTGATGGATTAATTTTTGCTTTTAAAAGTTTTTCTCCCTCTTTTAGACATTTATATATTACCGTAGCAGATTTTCTTTCAATTTCATTCAAATAACTGTTTCTTGAACTCATTGCTAATCCATCCTTCTCTCTTATAGTAGGACATACAATGATTTCCACATCAATGTTTAAATCTTCTACCATTTTTTTTATAATTAAAGTTTGTTGATAGTCTTTTTGACCAAAATAGGCTCTATTTGGATTTACTATGTTGAAAAGTTTACAAACAATGGTTGCAACTCCACGAAAATGGTTAGGTCTAAACTTCCCACATAATTTATCACTTAGATTTTCAACATTAATATAGGTACTGTAACCATTAGGATATAAAGAATTAACATCAGGTAAAAACAAATAGTCTATTTCTATGTTTTTTAGTTTTTCGCAGTCTTTATCAATATCACGAGGATATTTCTCATAATCTTCACCAGGAGCAAACTGGATAGGATTTACAAAAATACTTACTACAGTAATATCATTTTCATCCTTTGCCCTTTTTATTAAAGACAAATGTCCTTCATGTAATGCTCCCATTGTAGGAACAAAAGCAATAGTCTTGCTTTTTATTTTTAAATTTTTGGTTATTTCTCTCATCATTTTAGGTACTCTTATTATTTCCATTCATTCGTCTCCCTATAAAATAGTTTTTTGAAAGAAATTGTTTTATGATATATTTATTTTATGTTTTTTCTAAAAAAATTAGCCACTTCACTTATTTTGCCTCCCGGGTTTTTTATAGTTATATTTCTTATGATTTTTATTTTAGTGAAAAAGTACAAATTATTGCGTTTTATATCAATTTTTATGGCTTTTTTTATTTATTCAATTTCAATTGAACCAGTAAAAGATTTTTTAATTACACCTTTAGAAAAACCCTATTCTCAACCTTTGGAATTAAAAGGTGATGTAATTGTTATTCTTGGAGGAGGCGTTTACAATTCAGGATCTTTAAAAGAGGATACTGTTAATCGCCTGTTAGAAGGGTATATGTTGTATAAGAAAATAAAAACTCCTATAATTCTTTCTGGAGGAAATATAGAAGGTAAAACAGGTGAAGCTAATATAATGGCAAGGATTTTAAAAGAATTGGGAGTTAATGAAAAATTCATAATAGAGGAAAACACAAGCAGAGATACATCAGAGAATGCTAAGTATGTAGCTAAAATTTGTAATAAGAAAGATTTCAGAAAAATTATACTTGTTACTTCTGGCTATCATATGAAAAGGGCAGTTATATTTTTTAAGGATAAAGGATTTGAGGTGGTGCCATATCCAGTTGATTTTAAAAGAGATGGAAATTATACAGTATACAGTTTTTTACCTAAATTTAGTTCCTTTGTAAATTCAACAAAGGCAATAAGAGAATATATTGCCCTTTTAATTTTGCTGATATAATTGTTAGAATCAAAAAAACATTGACAAGTTTTAGTGTTTTAAAATTTGACAAAGTATTTGATTTTAAGGTAATTTATAATTTTGAGTCTGAATGATAAATTAATTTGAGGTGAGGTATAAAAATGAAAACAGTCTTTGTTAAAAAAGAAGATGTAAACAGACAGTGGTGGTGGATTTTAGACGCTACAGGTCAAACTCTTGGAAGGTTTGCCTCAAGAATTGCAAAAATATTAATGGGTAAAAACAAACCCAACTATACTCCAAACGTAGATAACGGAGATTTTGTTGTGGTTGTGAATGCTGAAAAAATTAGAGTAACAGGAAAAAAACTAAATCAGAAAGTTTATTATCATCACACAGGCTATATAGGCAATCTAAAGGCAGAAACTCTTAAGGAAAGATTGGAAAAGAAACCAGAAGAAGTTATTGTTGATGCTGTGTGGGGAATGCTTCCCAAGACAAGATTAGGAAGAAAGATGATAAAAAAATTAAAAGTTTACAGAGGTTCAGAGCATCCTCACATTGCACAGAAACCTGAACCTCTTAAAATAAATTAAAGTTTGAGGTGAAAGTAATGTCTGAGAATTTAGCCACAGGAAGAAGAAAAAGATCAATTGCAAGAGTTATTTTATTGCCCGGTTCAGGTAAAATTACAGTAAATAATAAGTCAGTTGAAGAGTATTTCCCGAGAGAAACATTAAGAATGATTCTTATGCAACCCTTTCAAGTAGTCGGGGTTACAGGTAAATATGATGCAATTGTAAATGTTACCGGTGGAGGATTAAGCGGACAGGCTGGAGCTATAAGGCATGGAATTGCAAGAGCCCTTGTGAGTATAAACCCAGACCTTAAACCAAAACTCAAAAAAGAAGGACTTCTTACCAGAGACCCAAGAGAGGTGGAAAGAAAGAAATACGGACAGCCAAAAGCAAGAAAGAGATTCCAGTTCTCTAAGAGATAAAATGCTCAAAGTTTTTATATGTGGTGGAAGCGGTTACACAGGTTCAGAACTTTTAAGGATTCTCACAGGTCACGATGAAGTAAAGGTAGTGGGAGTTACTTCTGAAAAATCAGCAGGGATGGCAGTTAATAGCCTTTTCCCTGCTTTTTTTGTTTATAAAGATTTAAAATTTGAAAATCTTAATGTAGATGCTATAAAAGACAGAGCTGATGTTTATTTTCTTGCTCTTCCTCATGGTAAATCTCAACAAGTATCTGCAGAACTTTTTAAATATGGTAAAAAAGTAATAGATCTTTCTGCAGATTTTAGGATAAAAAATCCCCAGACTTACTCATTATGGTATAAAACTGAACATCATTATCCCTCTCTACTGCAAGAAGCAGTTTATGGCTTACCTGAAATATACAGAGAAAAGATAAAAGAGGCAAAACTTATAGCCAATCCCGGCTGTTATCCAACAAGTGTTATTCTTCCTCTTTATCCTTTTTTAAAGGGAAATTTGATTGATCCCCATACAATTATTGCTAATTCCTGCTCAGGAGTCTCAGGAGCAGGAAGAAAAGCTGAAACTTCTTTGAGTTACTGTGAAGTAAATGAGGATTTCAGAGCATACAATGTGACAAAACACAGACACACTCCTGAAATTGAACAGGAATTAGGCTTTGCTTCCGGTAGTTCATTAACCATAGATTTTACAACCCATTTATTGCCTCTTAACAGAGGGATTCTTTCCACAATATACGCCAACCTGAACAAAGAGTTGACAACTGCAAATGCCTTAGAAATACTCACGGAACAATACAAAAATGAACCCTTTATCAAGATTATGCCAGAGGGTGAACTACCAAGCATTAAGTATGTAAGGGGAACAAATTACTGCTACATTGGTGCAGTGTGTAATCCGAGAACTAAAAGGTTAATTCTTATCTCTGCAATAGACAACCTTGTAAAGGGAGCTTCGGGACAGGCTGTGCAAAATATGAACATTATGTTTGGAATTGATGAAACAAAGGCACTTAAAAATCTTGCTCTGTCTCCTTAATAATTCCTCCACCTAAAACTATATCATCCTTGTAAAATACAGCACTCTGACCGGGGGTTGGAGCAAATTGAGGCTTCTCAAAAACTACCTTAGCCTTATTATTATCCATTACAGTAACTGTTGCTTTTTCAGGATGCATGGCATAACGAATTTTAACTTCACACATGAAATCGCTTTCTATATTATAAAGCCAGTTTAATTCTTCAACATAAAATACTCTTATAAAAGCCCTATCTTTTCTGTCCACATAAACAGCGTTAATTTTTGGACCTATTTTTACAACATATAATGGATAGGGCGAGGAAATGCCGATTCTTTTTCTCTGACCTATTGTAAAAAGATGGATACCCCTATGTTGACCAATAATTTTACCTGTTGAGGCTTCAATAACAGGTCCATTGGATGAGGGCTTAAGCATCTCGTAGTATCTTTTTTCCTTAAGAAAGCAAACTTCTGCGCTTTCCTTTGCTGATTTTGAAGGAATATTGTTTTTTTCAGCAATTTCTTTTACCTGCTCTTTTGTATATTCTCCAAGAGGGAAAATCAATTGTTTAAGAAATTCCCTGTTTATGCCATAAAGAAAATAGGACTGATCTTTTTTTCTGTCAATTCCTTTTAGAAGATAGCAATCTTTATCTGTTCTTAAAATCCTTGCATAATGTCCTGTAGCAAAATATTTTGCCCTTAATCTGTCAGCTATATTTTTTAGGGCACGAAATTTTATGTATTTGTTGCAGAGAATACAGGGATTTGGAGTTAACCCCTCTTTATATCCCTGAAAAAAAGGGTTTATGACATAACTTTTGAAGGTTTTTCTTAAGTCTTCTATGTGTAGTTTGATATTGAGAAATTTTGCCGATTCCTTTGCAAACTCAATATTTACAGGGTCATCATAGAAAACAAAATATACACCTTCTACAGCCATTTTATTTTGCATTAGCAAATAGGCTGCTGTAGCTGAATCAACTCCTCCACTCATTGCTATTAATACTTTTTCCATTTTTTTATTGTATCAGAGAGAATTAGTAAAATTCCCATAATAATATTTACATTCCTTTAAATTTTTAAATTGCCGATAGAAAAGAGCTGTCTTTAGCTCATCCCGTCATTCTGAGCAATAGCGAAGAATCTTATCCTTTTTCCACCCTTTTTATATGTCACCCTGAGGCGAAGCCCTGAGCTTCAGCGAAGGGTCTGCGAAGGAATGACCCCCTTACTTTGTCACCCTGAGGGCTTTAGCCCGAAGGGTCTCCTATTGTTGGGATTCTTCCCCTTCGCTTCGCTCAGGGTCAGAATGACAGAAAGGAGGGGATTCTTCGGTTGCTGATGCAACCTCAGACGCTGTCCTGAACGAAGCGAAGGAATGACAATAAAAAGGGCAGAATGACAGAAAATAAGGTTAGACGATGTCCTGAGCAAAGCGAAGGGATGACAAAATAGTTCAAAACATAATTTTTTATCGGCAATTTCTGGCATTCCCCTCATAGCGAAGAAACTCCCTTTTATGTGGTATTATAATTTTATTGGAGAGGTGCCAGAGTGGACGATTGGGGCGGTCTCGAAAACCGCTGTGGGTTTACACTCACCGAGGGTTCGAATCCCTCCCTCTCCGTCATCCGATAAATTTTTTAATTATTTTTTCTTCATAGTCGGGAAAATCTTCAAGATAAAAGGGTGTTTTTCTGCCAATATTAAGTTTTAGTATTTTAAAATTAAGTTCTCTTATTTTTTTGATTCTTACCTCATCATCATCAATTGTTTTGAGAAGTTCTTTGAGGTCTATTATCTCTTTTCTTATCTCCATCTCAGGTGGAATATATCCAGCATTTTTAAGAATTTTATAGGCAAGCCTTAAATCTTCTGGCACCCAGCTAAGGTCTTCAAGTTTCAAAGGTTTTCCCTTATTTGGAAGGTCATCAAAAAGTCCCTGTTCCATTGCTTCACGAATTTTTTCTTCAGCTATTTTTTCAAATATATCCATTAATTTATATTGGCAGAAAATCTTTACAAAAAGTCAAATTTTTGTAGGTTCTTTACCTAATTGAAGAAATTAAAAATTCTTTAAATTTTTCTGGAATAATCCATTCTATACCAAGTTTATCAGCCCATTTAATAAGTCCTTGGTCTCCTGTTATCAAAGTGGCTTTAATTTCTAAAGATAAAAAAATTAAATCAACATCTTCTTTACTGTCAATAATTCCTTCTCTTAAAGCTTCCCTGTATTTTTTTCTTAAATCTTTAATAGTATCCTCAATGCCCTTTTGGGATACAGTCTTTACTGCGTGTTCTGCAGCTCTTAATCCTTTGTTTATTCTTATTCTCATTTCCTCAACAAGTTCATAAAAAAAAATAGCAGGGCATAAAATTCTATGTTTATCAGGTGATTTAATTCTTATTAGATAATAAAAATCCCTTGAAAGTCTTTTTTCATCGATAAAATAAAACAATTCTTTAACTACAGAAGAAGGCATATAAAAGTCAAAATACAGACTTTTTTTCGCCAGATTTAAGAATTCATTTATAGCTTCTTCAGGAGTTTTTCCGAAAGGGTTTCTTACGTCTGGATTTATAAAAATACTTGTATCTAATACTATTTTTCTTCTTTTTTTTAAAAAGGAAAAAATCATTTTATGAATTCGCAACCTCTAAAATCTACCTGAAAACTATTCCAGGAACCACATTTGGAACATCTTCCTGTCCATTCTTCAAATTGAGATTTGCAAACTTTGCAACTGTAATTTATAGAGGAAATTCTGTTTTCAGGACATAATTCCTTAAATGAAGAGAGGGCTTTTAAAGTTTGATTTCTTCTAAGATAAAGATATCCTTTAATGCAGTAAAGTTTAGGATTTGTGTATGAAGCAGTATCTATTGAATCTAAAATATCCATTGCATCATCAATCATTTCTAAACGATAATATAATCTGCCAAGTAGCATTTTAAGTTCATTATCATTTGGAGATTCATTTATAGCTTTGATGTAAAACTGAATTAATTTTTTCGGATTACCAATGCTTATAAGTAAGTCTTCAAGTCTAATGAGGAAAATTTTCGATTTATGTTCAAAATAGGCTTTTTCAATTAAATTTATAGCCTCTTCTAATTCACCCTTTGAGATTAAAACTTCAACCATGCCTAAATAGGAAGGAATAAAATTTGGATGGGATTTGATTAAAGTTGAAAAAATTCTTTCAGCATTTTCTAAGTTTCCCTGTTCAAGGTTTACTCTTCCGTATTCATAGGAATATCCAATTAATTTGTTTTCCTCCTCCAACTTTTTTGAATTGGATACCATTTTAATAATTTTTTTCTGAATATTTATTAACTTTTCCCACTTTTCCATTTTTTCGAGAATATTTCTCATTTTATAATGTGCTAATAAATTATCTGGCTCTAAGCTTAATATCTGATCTATATATTTTAATGCGAGCTCATTATCATTCATTTTTTCCATCATATCTTCAAGTGAAAGAAGGGGTATGATATTTTTGGGATCAAATTCATAGGCTTTTTTATAATATTTAAGGGCTGTTTTGAAATCTTCTTCTTTTATTGCGATATCTCCCAATCTAATAAGGGCATCAATATGTTCTGGTTCTTCGTTTAATATTTCCTGTAAAGCTTCTTTGGCTTCTGAAGTTTTGTCACGCATAATTGCATTAAGTGCCTTTGCATAATATTCTTTGATTTTCTCTTCTTTTTTGTGTCTTTTTTGTATTTGAATTTTATTGATAAGTCCCGCTGTATCCCTTATAAAAAAAACAATAAAAATAAAAAAAGCACCAAAACTGATAGAAATCAGAATCAGGGCTATTTTAGACATTTCATAGTAAGAGCTAAAAGGTATTTTTAAAATAATAGGTTCCTTATTTTCAACCGCAAATAAACCAATAACTGTTATAAAAATAAGTATTAAAAAAATATACAATTTCGCCATAAAAAACCTCTCAGCTTTATTTTCTAAATTATAACTCAAAAGAGATAGAAAAATTAATATTAATTGACAAATAAATATATAAATATGTTAACTTTATAAATCGGGGCTGTAGCTCAGTTGGGAGAGCGCTTGAATGGCATTCAAGAGGTCGGGGGTTCAACTCCCCTCAGCTCCATTAGTATTTTCAAGGGTTTATGAGACTGTGTTACTCAACTGTGTCACTAACTGTGTCAGTTTTTGTGTCAGTAGTTGCAAAAGTAGAATTTTCAAGGGTTTATGCTATATTGTGTGTTTGTTGATAATCGGCTAATTGTTACCTTTTAGGCATGGTATTTGCTATCAGGTAGAGAAAATTAACCACTTGTTACATCGCAGGTAGTGTTAATAAAGCTAAGTAAACGTAACTATTGTTACAATTCCAAAGTGTGTCAGTAAGTGTGTCAGTTTATGGAAGTTTTCTTTTATTTTTCAATAGCTTGTGATTGTTTTGAGAATATGCTATCAAGCACCGTTACTGCTTTTTGTTTATGTTCTGGTGCTAAGTGAGAATATCTAAGGGTCATCTTGATATCTTTATGTCCCAGCAGTTCTTTTACTGTTGTTAAATCAACACCAGACATAACCAAATGAGAAGCAAAAGTATGTCTTAAATCATGGAACCTAAAATCTTTAATACCAGCTTTCTTTAATGCAGTATGGAAGCTTCTTTTAATGTCTGTTAGTCTTGTTCCTGTAAGTGGGTTAACAAAAACATAATCAGTATCAATCCTTCTTTCTGTAAATAGCTTCCTGAATAGGCTAAGTAATGTATCATTCATTGGTATTGTTCTACTTTCACCATTCTTTGAGATTTCAACATAGATGTAGCCATTCCTTAAGTCAACATTATTCCATCTAAGGGATAGTATCTCTTCTCTTCTCATTCCTGTATTTAAGGCAGTAAATACAATTGGATACAAATACCTATCACAAACAGAAAGAAGCTTGTTTATTTCTTCTTTTGTTAAGTATCTAAGCCTTTTGTTATTGTTTTTCAGTGGTTTAATGCTGGATAATCTTTTAATGATATTCTCTTCAACCATGTTCCATTCAATGGCTTTTCTTAGCATGTGTTTTAAGACTGTGATGTATTTATTAACTGTTGCTGGTTTTTTATTCTCTTTAATTAAATCAACAACAAACTTTTCAACCTGAAATTGATTTATTTTTCTTAAAACAGTGTATCCAAACTTCTGTTCCAAGATAGGCACTATATATTGCTTGCCTTTGTTCCAGCATCTTTGGATTGATGCCCATTCTTTATATCTCTGTGCAAGTTCTTTAAATGTGTGGTTCTTGATTGTTATTCTTTCAGGATATTTACCATCAGCAACTTCTGATTTTCTCTTAGCAAGTAGTTTAATAGCTTCATTTATGTTACTGGTTCTTGCACTTTCTCTTATAACCTTTCCTGTAGGGTCTGTGTATCTTATCCAGTAGACAGAACCTCTTTTAAATATGCCTTTGTAGTTTTTCATTGTTTACCCCCTTTTATATTTTTCTTCTAAACAATCAAAAAGCCTCTTTAACACCAAAGAAGGCTTCTTTTTTCCTGTTTCAAGTTTGGTAACATACTCCCTTGTTGTTCCTATAACCTCAGCAAATTCTCTTTGCTTAAGCCCTAACAGTAACCTTAACTGTCTTATCTCTTCTTTATTCCATTGCTTCATACTTCTATTATATGTGTTCTTTGTTCTCTTTGTGATTTAATTTTCTTATAGCTTTATAAAAATAACTTACTGACACAATTACTGGCACAGTAGGAAAAAAGCCTTTATATTTCAATAAGTTACAAAGCAATTTCTTCCTAGCATAAGAAGAGGTCATATAGCTTTTTTAATCTTTTTTGGTTGTGGCAGTTTTCCTGTTTTAAGCCATTCCATTATTTCAGATTTAAGAAATCTGGTATAGTGACCAACTTTATGGTAAGGTAACTCTCCAAATCTCACTTTATCATAAATCCAACTTTCAGGAACTTTAAGAAACTGAGCTAATCCTTTAACATCAAGAACCTCTTCTTGGTTGCTTCCTTGCTGTTTCAGATAAGCTATAACCCTGTTTGCTATCTGTTCACTTATTTTGTTAATTAGCTCTTTCAATAATTCTTCCATACTTACCCCTTAAACCTTCAGCCTTACTCCTAAATAAGGCTTGTTTCAAACAATGGAATATGTAACAGTCTTTGCATTCTGTCTTAAACCCATAGTAAGGCTCATGTAGAGTTACACAGTATCCAATTAGCTTTTTCATTTCATAGTTGCAACATTTCTTAGCTACCCTTAAATCTTCTGGATTAAGGGTTGTTTTGGTATCTGTGATTTGTTCTAAGCCATCAGGAATTGTTGACATAGTGGAGTAGGTATTATCATAGCTACTTATATTGTTGACATTTGTTTTTTGTCTTTCTTGTTGTTTTTTTTGTTTCAGGTATTGTTTCCTGTAAGCAATCTTACAAACAGCAGAGCAAAAGTTCCTTAATCCATAGTTTCTTACTGGAATGAGACTACCACAAAGCTTACAAGTTCTCATATTACTTACCTCAGGATTGTAAGTAAGAAATAAATAAAAGCAAAAATAAATAAAGCTATTGATGTAATCATTGTTATGCTCCAAAGGTATATCATTGTTACCACCTCATTGCTTTTCTTTTTGGTTGTTGGTTCTGGATTTCCTGAACTATGGAATAGATGTCACAGCCTTTTAGAATTTCAAAGAGATATTCAAAGGGTTGTTCTTGCTTGCAATTGAAGCAATAGGTTGTTCCTGTAAAATTGTTCACAAACAAATTACCACCACAAAATAAGCATGTTGATATATAACCATCAGGATGAGGTCTTGCTGGATATTTCTTATTTAGTGAACTAAGAAACTCTTTGAACAATTCGGTTCTTAGTTTACCCATCAAGACAGTATCAGTTCCATAAAGTTTGATAAATATATTTTCTTTTTGTTTTGGTTCTACAGGTTGTTTAACAGCAAGTCCCTTTGCAATAAGAATATTTGCGTATGTTTCTTCTAAGTCAATTGTATCTCCTGAATTGTATATGGTATTTTTTATTTTTAATGGCTTCTGAAGTTCTATTAACATTTCACACCCTCCATCTTAAACAGCTCATCAGCGTCAATATATTCTTTGCCATCAATAACAATGATAGGTAACTTTTCGGGTCCATCTGGTCTTTTTTGTTTTGAATGATTAACAATATGTCCAATTGCAAACATTCTAAAGTTGGGGTCTCCATATAGCTCTGGATTTTCTATCTTGTATTTTTTTAAAAGCCATTCTGGAATTACTGGAACTTTCAAACTGAAAAAAGCTTTATTATTCAATGAGCTTTGATTTTTTTTAGCCATCTCTACCAGACGGACAGTTTTAGACTGTCCTTCTGGTTCAAATTTAGATTTATCAATGCTTTCTACCAGACGGACAATTTCTATTTTTTTTGTATTATTTTTTTCTTGTTCTTCTAACTCATTGATTTTTAATGGTTTTTTGTCTGTTATTTCTTTTTGAGTTATATTATTTGCAATTTGTCCTTCTGGTGAAAATGTAGTATTTTCAAGGGTTCTTGCCAGACGGACAACTTCCGACTGTCCTTCTGGTAGTTTCCAAACCCACCCTATAAATTTGCCATTTTTTCTTACTGGCTCAGAGAGAACATCTGGTAAAAATTTATTCTTAATTTTAATCAAGTAATCTTTTGAAATTCCAAATGGGGACACAAGTTTGGTTATTTCATTAAACGGTAGTGATTTATCTGGATTTCTTTGCAGTTCCTCTCTAATTAGCCTTACAACCTCTTTTTTTGGAATTTTATCGTTAATTTCGTCGAAACTTTTATCATCAACCCCTATCCAATTAAAAATTCTATTTTTGATTTCAAACAGCATAGATGGTAGGGGAAACCCTTTTTCAAAAAATATTCTCCGTTTGTCATCTCCGTCTTTCTCTACAAGAATAATCCTTTTTACCATTGCAGATATAATTCTGGAACTCAAAACACTATCCACAATGTTGTTTTTGTTTTTTCTGGTATGCCAAACAAAAACGATTGAGCATCCTGTTTTTTCTGCCAATTGTTTATACGGCTTTAGCATTTTATATGCATCAGCGGTAATGTCTTTTCTTTGTTTTTCAGCATAGATGTAAGTCATAGGGTCCACAATAATAAGCTCAATTTTTTCCTTCTCCAGTTTGTTTAAGTTAAAGTTCGTTGAGTCTTTCCACACATAGAAGTTGTCACCCCAATTATGAATTTCCTGCATCTTTACGATGAAGCTAATTTCGTGCGGGTCTTCTTCAAACGGCACATAAAGAACTTTTCCAATTTCAACTCTCTCAAAACCATTATCTGTTGGGATAACACCTCCAGATGCTTTGATTAAGCCAAGACAGATTGCTAATGTGCTTTTTCCAACTCCTGGGTCTCCAACTATTAAACTCAATTTTCCTTTTGCAAACCACTTTGGAATAGTCCAATCAGTTGGTTTTGGTTCAATATTAAAAAATCTTTCAATTGGTTTTAGAGTGTTTGTAAGGCTTACAATCTTGTCCCTAATCTCATCATCTTTTAAGCCCTGGTTTCTTAATTCCATAATATAATCATATAGGTCTTCTCCATCTGTTAATTGCTCTGGTGGTCTGATAAATTCAACCTCAATTCCTTTTTTCTGGAGAAAATTTTTAACCATAAACATATACTTATAGCCAGCCTTATCAGCATCTGGACATAAGAAGACCCTTTTACCCTTCAGGGATAAAAGAGACTGCCTTTCTGGCTTTGAAAGTTTACCTGAAGCTCCCCTACAAAGTGTTGTTGCTATTAGTCCAAGTTGGATTAGTGCATCGGCAACCTTTTCTCCTTCGACAAAATATACTTCGTTAGCCCTGGCAACAAGATGTAATGCATATAATCCAAAATAATGCCTCAGCTCTTCACCATCGGGGTCAAACAGATTAAACTCCTTGCTCCCATCTTTAAGGTTTCTACGCCACTTATAGCATGAAGGTCTCCCATTTTCATCTGTGTAAATGAAAACAGTTTCACTAACAATCTCAGGAATGTTTTCCTCAACCTCTTTTAGTTTTTTATAGTCAGCATCATTTGAAGAGAAATTATAACCCAGGTGTTCTTTTAAATCTCTTAAGAATTTAGATAAAGAGACCTTCTTTCCACAGCCAAAACATTTAACCAACCCCTTATGAAGATTAAAGGCCAGTGAAGGGTTGCTCTCCTCATGGTATAAACAAATAACTGCCCCCTTGCCAGAAGGGTTGACCCTACCTTTACCGTCTCTTTTGATTTTTTCCTGGACTAAATAGATTAGACTTTCAACTATATTTTGTGGTAAGTTATTTAAGTCCCTCATGTTCCCCTTCCTTTCATTCCTGAGGTCTCCCCACCTCAGGAACTTTCTTGATTTTTAATTCCTTACCTTTTAAAATAAGTTCCAACTTGCTCTGTGGCTTAATGTCAAAAAGCTCAATAATGACCTTTGGAAGTAGGATAAATAGCCTTCCATCAATTCTCTTTTGAACTGAAACTGTTTTACTTAAACCCATGTTAACCTCCAGTTAATTTACATGTTCATATTTTTATTTCAACACCATAAAATATCTTTTGCAAATAACTATGGACAAATATAAAGCATTGAAAATAAAGCATTTATATATGGACAGATTAGTTTAATAGTTTATCTTGTGTTATAATAAAGCAATGAAAGAACTGTTAATCATAAAGTATTACAGGAATACAGGATTGGTAACTGTAGAGACAGAATTATTAAGAGAGTTGAAAGATTTTAAAGTATTTGCAAACAAGTATTTGTTACCAGAGTTAACATGGTCAAAGGCTAATGTTTTGTATGGTAAGGCAAAGAATGGATATTTTCTGTTGCATTTAAAAGAAAATAAACAACTGCTTTATTTGATACAGCTTATCTGTTTATTAAGACTTACAGGACAGTTTCCACAAGTAACAGGATATATAGACAAGCTTAAACCTGTGATGGATTTTGAAAATTTGTTGACTTATCTGAAAGAATATACTTTGGTTGGTTTATACAGGAAGGATAGAAATTTTCCTGAGATAAGGCAACTTGTGAATGCTTTTAATAAGATTGCTGAGGTTAATTTAAAAGGCTTTGTTAATGTTTTACCTGAGAGTATTAAGCCTATTTACCAGAAAGAGTTAATGGAGTTCCTGAATGTGTTAAGGTTAAGAAATGCCCTTGATAAAGAATACAGGATTATAAATTCTCAAACTTTAATTGATATTCTCATTGAAGAGTTTGACAGACTTATTGGGAATGAAGCTTATAACAAGAGAGTATGTTTATACTGTCAGAAAGGCTTTATTCCAATAAGGGATAATACAGTTCTTTTTTGTAATTCCTGTAGACTTATTCACAGAGAAAGAATTTTAAAAGCAATACAAAGACATCCAGAAAGAGACAACATAAATGAACTCAAGGAAGAGATTTTAAGAGAAACAGACATCAAAAAACAAACCTTGCTGGTTAAAAAATTCCACAACCTTTATCCTGATGTATTACTTCCTAAAAGAACCAAAACAGGAAACACTAAGCAATAAAATACCTTCTAAAATTCACTACAAGCCTTCAGGAATTGTTGACATATAGCAACAGGTATTACCCATAGCTATCCTTATTGTTGACATGCTGTATCATTGTCTCATTGGTTATATACTGCTGTTACTCTGTTTGTTACTCATGTTGTTAGTTAACTGTTACTGATGGTATGCATGTAGTATGCAAAGAGCATGCATAACAAAAAATTAATTGCTACTTGCCTTATCTCTATTTCCTTAAAAATTACTACCTCTTGCTTTATAGAATTCAACAACCTTAAACAATCACTAAATTAAATAAAAACAAAAAATCTTTTCCCCATTGTTCCTTGATGGACTTTTTACTTCAGAGTATCGGGTTGTTAACACATCTACCCCCAAAAAAAAATTATTCATACCCCATATATACAGGAATATCCAGAGACTTTATAATATTCAATCTCTTCAGGACTTGACAAAGATTGTTTATAGTGTCAAAAAAAAATATATATATGGCAATTAATTGCCTTTGTATATCTCTTCTGTGTTAGATATGGATTTTTACAATCCTTTTTTTATTTTATCTCTCTTCTCTGGTAGATATGTAACTTTTGTTACATTGATAAGTAAACATAGTATACGGTAAAGTATTGCCATTTAATTTGGGTAGGATTGTTATATTTGCCGTTAAAGCTGGTATTTATAGTAAACTGAGTATCTATTTTATGCTTTCTTTTTTGTTCTAAGCATTGTATATCAATACTTTTAACATAAGGCAATAATTAGTCGTCAAAAAATATTAATTATTTCAATAAGTTAGATACGGCATATATTAGCCGTTAAAATACCATCTGTAAAAGTAGAAATACCAATGGTTTGAACTGTGTCAGTAAGTGTGTCACCTATTCTAAAATGCCGTATCCTATTGTAGGAAAAATTGCCACAGAAAAAGCCTTATTTTTTCTAACACATACCAATGTAACCTATTGTAAAATAAGCACTTTTCCTAAATGGCATTCAAGAGGTCGGGGGTTCAACTCCCCTCAGCTCCATTAGTATTTTCAAGGGTTTCAAAAAGTTAAAATTATTAATATGTAACTTAGTATTTTTAAAAAGTCTTAAAGTGAAGTTGATAATTTTTGGGATAATTATTTTAAAGAATTAGCTAAATAGAGATGATAGAGCTCTGATGTCCTTAAGTAAAATTTTACGATTTTGTTCTGCTATGTAACCTAATCTTTTTAGTTTACTTATAACTCTGATTGCTGTTTCTGTTGTTGTTCCACTTAACTCAGCAAGTTCGTGTTTTGTAATCTTTAAATTTATTAAAATTCCATCATTTGTTTTCTCCCCATATTTATTTGCAAGTTTGAGCAACTGATAGGCAATTCTTGCAGAAACATTCTCTAAGGCAATCTTCTGAAGATTTTCAATTCCTGATTTAAGTCTCATTGTTACGTGATGAAGAATTTCAGAGTGCAGTTCAGGATATTCTTTCAGAACCTGCAAAAAAATATCACTTTTTATTTTCCCTATTTCGCAATCTTCCATAGCAATAGCATTTGCTGGATAGGGAAAGTTTTTTATAACTGCAAGAGCACCAAAAACATCAGGTGCATTAATTATTTCAAGGACTGCTTCTCTACCATCTTTAGCAATTTTTGAGATTTTTATTTTTCCTTTAAAGAGGATGTAAAGCCAATCTGGTTTTTGTCCTTCATGAAATATAAAATCTCTTTTTTTGACTTTAAAAGAAATTAAATTCCTTTGTAGAATTTCTATGTTTTCTTGATTAATGTTCTTAAAAATAAATATTTCTTTGAGCATTGCGCTTTTAACTAATTTCTCCTGTCAATTACTTTTTTTAATTTTCCATCTATTTTTTCTAAGGAACGTTTTTCTGCGAGCTTTACATTAAAGGATAAGCCAAATTCTGATGAAAGCCTATCTTTAATAATATTTATGAGTTGGCTTTGTTCCTTCATTACATCAGAAAATATATCTTCTGTTACTTCAAGCAAAATTGTGATGCTGTCAATACCTGATTGTCTTTCAAGTATAATCTGATAATTTGGTTGTTTGCCTTCTATTTCATATAAAATAGCCTCTATCTGAGAGGGAAAAATTTTTAAACCTCTTATAATTATCATATCGTCTGTTCTTCCCATAATTCGATCGATCCTTCTAAGAGTTCTTCCACAAGGACATTGTCCTGGTAAAAATCTTGTTAAGTCACCAGTTCTAAATCTCAATACTGGAAATGCTTCTTTTGTAAGAGTTGTGATAACAAGTTCTCCTGTTTGTCCTTCTTCCAATGGTTCAAGAGTATGAGGGTCTAATATTTCAAATAGAAAATGGTCTTCATTTATGTGTAATCCATTTTTTTCTAAACTTTCTCCAGATACACCAGGTCCCATAACTTCACTTAATCCATAATTATCTGTCGCTGTTATTTTAAGTTTTTCTTCAATTTCTTTACGCATTCTTTCAGACCAGGGTTCAGCTCCAAAAAGCCCAAATTTAAGAGAGAGAGAATTAGGATTTATATCCATCTCAAGTATTGTATTGGCTATCAAAAGGGCATAAGATGGAGTAGATATTAATGCTGTAGTTTTATAATCTTGCATTATCTTTATTTGTTTTTTTGGATTTTCAATTGATATAGGAATAACTGATGCTCCTATTTTCTCTGCTCCATAATGAAAACCAAAGGCACCTGTAAAAAGACCATAGTTAAAGGCAATTTTTATTACATCATCCTTTGTAATTCCTCCAGCTGAAAGGACCCGTGCAACAAGTTCTGACCATATTTTAAGATCACCTTTTGTATATCCAAAAACAATAGGCATTACAGTTGTACCAGAAGATGTGTGAATCCTTACTATCTCTCTTAATGGAACAGCAAATAATCCATAGGGATAATTCTCTCTTAAGTCATTTTTAGTTGTGAAGGGAATTTTTTTAATATCTTCAATGCTGCTGAAGGAATCAGGATCTATTCCTTGTCTGTCAAACATTCTTCTGTAAAAAGGCACATTTCTGTAAACTCTTTGGATAGTTGATTGAAGCCTTTCAAGTTGAAGTTGTTTAAGGTCTTCTCTGTCAATGCATTCTTTTTCTTTATCCCATATCATGGAAACCTCCTTTAAATTCTTAATTCTGCATCAAGGTCTCTACCAAGATAGGCTCTCTGCACATCTTTGTTAGAAAGCAAATCCTCGGCAGTTCCCTCTAAAATAATTCTTCCTGTTTCAATAACATATCCTCTGTTTGCTATTTTTAAAGCGCTTCTTGCGTTTTGTTCTACAAGGAGAACTGTAAGTCCGTAAAGTTTCTTTAACTCTACAATATGCTGAAAAACTTCCTTTACAATATTCGGAGCAAGTCCCATACTGGGTTCATCAAGAAGAATAAGTTTGGGTTTTGACATTAAGGCTCTTCCAATTGCAAGCATTTGTTGTTCTCCGCCAGAAAGAGTCCCGGCAAGTTGTTTTTTTCTTTCCTTAAGTTTTGGGAATAAATGATAAATTTTATCGAGTTCCTCTTTAATTTCTTTTCTCTTTTTTAAACTATATTTACTATATCCTCCAATTAAAAGATTCTCCTCTACTGTAAGAGTTTTAAAAATTAAACGCCCCTCTGGAACCTGTGATATTCCCATCTTAACAATATTTTCAGTAGATTCTTTTGTTATATCCCTTTCTTCGTATATAATGCTTCCAGAGGAAGGTTTTATAAGTCCTGAAATAGTTGAAAGCAAAGTGGTTTTACCTGCTCCATTACTTCCAATGAGAGCTACTATTTCACCCTTTTTTACATGAATGGAGATTTTTTTCAGTGTATAAAGTTTGCCATAATAAACATCTATGTTTTTAAGGATAAGCATTCAATCTTCCTCACCAAGATAGGCAGTAATTACATCAGGATTTTTCTGAATAGATAAGGGATTACCTTCTGCAATAACTTTTCCAAAGTTTAGAACAGTTATTGTATCACTTATACCCATAATAAGTTCCATATCATGTTCAACAATGAGTAAGGTGATTTGTTTTTCTTCTTTTAAATTTTTTATAAGAATGCTTAAATTTTTAGTTTCTCTAATGTTAAGTCCTGCTGCTGGTTCATCAAGAAGCATTAATATGGGATCAGTTGCAATGGCTCTCGCAATCTCAAGGAGTCTTTGTTCTCCTACGGGTAAATTTTTAGCATATTCATTTTTTCTATGATTAAGTCCAACATAATCAAGTATATTAAGGCTTTTGTTAATTATATCTTTTTGAAGTTTCCTAACATTATTTAACATTAATCCAGATTTTATAAATCCTGTTTCATATTTTGAATACATTCCCACCATAACATTTTCTAAAACTGTCATTTCTCCAAATAATTCAAGATTTTGAAAGGTTCTTTCAATGCCTATTTTTGCTCTTTTATCAGGTGAAAGTTTATTAATATATTTATCTTTGAAGATTATTTCTCCAAAATCCGCTGTTTCTAAACCTCTTATAATATTCATTAAAGTTGTTTTCCCTGCACCATTTGGTCCAATAAGAGCATGGATTTGACCAGTTTTAACAGAAAAACTAAAATTTTCAAGGGCTTTAAGTCCACCAAAACTTTTCGATATATTTTTTATTTTAAGTATTATCTGTGAATCCATCTTTTGTATGTGGCAATAGTCATGGGTACTAAGCCTTTTCTCATAAAAAGAAGAAATAGTGTTAAAATCAATCCATAAAGGAGTATATCGAACTCTTTAAATCCCCTTAATACTTCTGGAAGAATTGTTATAATAAGAGCACCTACTATACCACCCCATATGTTAGATATTCCACCAATTATTACCATCATCAAAAAAAAAACAGAATGAAAGAGTGAAAAGCTACTTGGACTTAAAAATGTTACATAATGGGCATACATTGCTCCTGCTAAAGATGCATATATAGAACTTAAGATAAAAACTTTTATTTTTAGCTTTGTCAAATTAATGCCAGCAGTTTGAGTTGCTATTTCACTTCCGTGCATAGCTTGAAGAGCTTTCCCTGTCATAGAATTAATAAGATTTAAGGAGAAAATCATTATTACTACGACACAAATCCATACAAGATAAAAATAATCATTTGTTGATGTAAATGTAAATCCAAAAAGATTCATTTTAGGAATATCTCCAAAACCAGAAGGTCCTCCAGGTCCCCATTCATGTAGCATAATATGGATTATTTCTCCAAATCCTAATGTAGCAACTGCCAGATAATGTCCCTTAAATCTTAATGCAGGGATTGCAAGAATTATGGCAGCAGTCGATGCAACTAAAAGTGCTAAAAAAATGCTTAATATAACGGGTAATCCAAAATGCAAACTCAATATAGCTGAAATATAAGCTCCGATTCCATAAAAATCAGCCTGTCCAAGAGATATTTGTCCAGCATATCCCATGAGTATTGTAAGTCCAATTGCTACCAGAGCATTTATACCCGCAAAAATTCCTATTGTATGAAGATAAGTATCTTTGATTACTATCGGGAATATAATAATTAATAGGGTTAAAATTAAAAGACTAAGTATATTACCTTTACCCATCTTAAAATTTTCTTAGTCTTAATTTTTCAGTTTTACCAAAAATTCTAGCAGGTCTAAAAAGGAGAATGAACAGCATAATCAAAAGAGCTACAGCATCTTTAAAGCCAGAATGAATATATCCTGCAGTGAATGATTCCAGTATTCCAAGAGTAAATCCACCAACAACTGCACCTCTTCCTCTTCCAAGTCCTCCTATTACAGCAGCACAGAATCCTTTAACAGAGAGCATAGCACCTTTATCATACTCCATAAGTGATATAGGAGTTATTGCTATTCCTCCAATTGCACCAAAAAGACCACTTATAATAAATAAGAGCATAACCATGTTTGAAACATTTATCCCAATCAGTCTTGCTGCTTTTATATCAAGGGAACAGGCTTTCATAGCTCTTCCGAGCATTGTCTTATTAAAGAAAAGATAAAGAATGACAATACTGAATGCAGTAATTCCTATAACCCAAAGAGTCTGCTGAGTTATAACAGCGCCATAAATAACTAATGGTTCTCCCTCTGTGAAAGGTGGATATGTGTAAGGATCTTTAGCAAATTTAAACATTAGAAGACCTCTAATTAGAATAGATAAAGCAATGGTAACCATTATAATAAGAAGGAGATCACCTTTTTTAAGGAGAGGCTTAATAGTAAGCCTCTCCATTAGTAAAGCTAAAGTAGCTGCTACAGTTAAAGTTAGTGCTACAGAAGTGGCAAAGGGTAGATTCATTCCTTCAAGAAAAAAACCACATCATAAGTCCACCAATAACAAAAAATTCTCCCTGAGCAAGATTCAGAATAGAGGTGGAATTGTAAACTATATTAAATCCTATTCCAACCAAAGCATAGACAGAACCTGTTGTAAGTCCTGAAAAAAGAAATTGTAGTAATAAACTCATTTAAGATTAATTATTTTAATATTTCCCAATCACCATTTTTTACAATAACCATCTCAAAGGCTGTCATATCAAGTCCACAGTGATCAATAGGAGACATATTAAAAATACCTCCTGTGCCAGTCCAGTTTTTAATTTTATTTTCAATGTAATCTCTGATTTTTTTCTTATCAGGTCCTACATTTTTCAGGGCAGCGACTACAATCATCAATGCATCATAGGCATGACCACCAAAGGTGCCAGGTTCACTCTTATAACGAGCTTCATAATCAGTAACATACTTTTTCAAGAGAGCTTTTTGAGGATGTTTATCAGAAAGTTTATCCCAAACAACAAGTCTACCAAGAGGAGCAATTACACCTTCTGCAGCTTTACCAGCTAATTCGATATTTTTCTTACTTCCCCATCCATGGCTCTGGAAAAGGGAATTCCCATTTTAAGGGCATGCCAGTTTTTTATAACTATGACCTGTCCAGGTCCAACAGACCAATTTATAACTGTCTGAGCTCCAGCAGATTTTATTTTTACTAGCTGGATTGTCATATCTGTATCTTTTGAACCATATCTTTCATCAGCTACAACAGATATGCCAAATTTTGTTGCTAATTCAAGAAGGGCTTTTCTACCTGCATCACCGAAACTTGTTGTAATCGTTATTATGCCAACTTTTTTTATACCCTTCTTTTTCATGTATGTATAAATTGCCTCCACTGCATTTGTATCATACTGGGCAGTTTTGAATATCCATTATCTTTCTTTTACTGGTTGAGTTATACTTGCTCCAGCAGCAGCTGAAATAAGAGGTGTTTGAGCAGATGTTGCAATAGGTATCACTGCCATTGATTCTCCTGTAGTAGATGGTCCAATAATAGCAAGAACTTTGTCTTTTTCAATTAATTTTTTAGCTGCAAGAACAGCCTGAGTTTAATCACTTTTTGAATCTTCAATTATTACTTCAAGGGGATGGCCATTAATGCCACCAGCTTTATTAATCTGTTCTGCAAGCATTTGCACTGTATTTTTTTCTGGTTCACCAAGAAAAGAGGCTGCACCTGTTACTGAAAAAATAGCTCCAATTTTGTAAGGTTCTTTGCAATAAGATGGAGAGGTCCATAAAATTAAAAAAGCTAAAATAATTAATAATAACTTCCCCAAATAATTCATAATATCCTCTCTTTACTTTGATTTTTTTATGTTTTTTACCTTCTTATGTAAAGACTCTATTTCCTCTTTTGTAAGCGACCTATACTGTCCTGGCTTTAGTTCTTCCAATTTTACTCCATCAATGGCGATTCTTATAAGTCTTATTACAGGATGACCAACTCTTTCAAGCATCTTACGAATCTGTCTTTTTCTTCCCTCATGAAGAGTTATTTTTATCCATGAGTTTGCTTTAAGTTTTCTTACAAGATTAACGCTTACTGGTATAGCTAATTTACCATCAATTTTTATACCCTTTTTTAATTTTTCAATTGTCTCTGGATCAATGATACCATCAACCTTTACAAGATAAGTTTTTTCAATTTCTGAACTTGGATGCATAACATGATAGGCAAGTTCTCCATCGTTGGTAAGAAGAAGCAGTCCTTCTGAGTCGAAATCAAGACGACCAACTGGATAAACTCTGAACTTTATACCTTTAATAAAATCTTTTATTGTTGGTCTTCCTTGGGGATCAATCAGGGAAGTTATTACTTTTCTTGGTTTATAGAAAGCATAATAGACCTTAGGCTCGGGTTTTATAAGAAGTTTGCCGTCAACCTTAATATAATCTTTTTCAGGATCTGCTTTCTGTCCAAGATGAGCAATTTGACCGTTTACAGTGATTCGTCCCTCTTTAATTAATTCTTCTGCCTTTCTGCGAGAAGCAATTCCATACTCTGATAATATTTTCTGTAATCTTTCAAGCATTTATTAATCCATAATCTCTATGTATGCCTTTTGTCTAAGACTTCGTACCCAAAGATTACGCTCCTTCTTAAATTTCTCCTCTTCAAGCAGAGCTTGAACATAGTTTTTTAAAGCTTCTGAGTCCCTTTTAAAACATTTTCCATCAAGTTTAAAAATGAATATACCATTTGCTGTCATCATAGGTTCACTAATTTGCCCTATGTTCATTTTTGAAAAGAGATTTACAAGTTCTGGTGAAATTTCATTTATCTTAAGAAGTCCAATTGAACCACCTGATTTTGCGGAAATATCTTCACTAAATTGAGAAGCCACTTTGCTGAAAGACTCACCTTGTATGAGTCTTTTTAAAATTTCATTTATTACATTTTTCATTTCATCTTCTTTTTCCCTGATTCTGACAAATATTTGACTTACATAATAACCTTCTTCATCACAGGATAATTCTGGATGGGAAGCAATATAATTATTTACCTCTTTTTCAGTAATAATAATTTTACTTTTTACTAATGAATTTAATGCTCTACCGATTAATATTTGTTCTTTAAGCATTTTTTTGTAATCATTAAGAGTCATTCCTTCTTTTTTAAGAGTTTCTATAAAAGCTTCATCGGTAAGGTTATATTTTTTCTTTATGTCTTTGATAGCATCCTCAATTTCACTTTCAGCAACAAAAATTCCGTATCTTTCTGCTTCATCAATTTGAAGTTTTACATCAATTAATTTTTCAAGAAATTCCTGTTCATGTTTTTTAAAATATTTAAATTTTTCATCGGGATTTAATGCCTTTAATTCATCTTTAAATGTGAATTCCATAAATTTATAAAGCTCACTCCATGTAATAACTTCTCTGTCTACTACTGCTACCACTTTGTCAACAAAGAATTTGTTTTCTTCTGCGAATGCTATAGAAGGCTGAAAATAGGCTGAAGGCTGAAGGCTGAAGATAAGCTGTGATAGGATAAAAAACATAGAAATTTTTAATAATCTTGAATAATTTTGAATAGATCTGAACATCTTTATCTCCTTAAATTTAACATATTCTTGGTAATTGTTCTCCTTGAAGCATATCAACCAACCTTGTTCCTCCAATAGATGTTTTAAGCAAAACTTTGCCTTCACTTCCTGTTACTTCTCCAATTATAGCAGATTCTTTTCCAAAAGGATGGTCTTTCATTAATTCTAATATTTCTTCTGCTTTTTGAGATTCTACTATTGCAACGAAAATTCCTTCATTGGCAACATAGAGAGGGTCAAGTCCTAATAATTCACAGGCTCCTTTAACAGTATCATAGAGTGGAATTGAACTTTCGTAAATTGTTATATCTTTCCCTGAATCCATGGCAAGCTCTTTCAATGTTGTAGCAACTCCTCCACGGGTTGGGTCACGCATTATTTTTATTGAGGAAGCAAAATTTTTCATTATTTCATTTATAATTCTGTTTAATGGTCTGGTATCACTCAGCACAGGAGGTTCAAAGGTAAAACCATTTCTTTCTGCCATAACAGCAATTCCATGATTTCCAATTGAACCACTTATCAAAACCTTATCTCCCACTTCTATTTTTAAAGGTGAAAGCTCAACTCCATCTGGTACTATACCAAATCCTGAAGTATTTATAAAAATTCCATCTACTTTTCCTTTATCAACAACCTTTGTGTCTCCTGCAACTATTTTTACATTTGCTTCCTTTGCTGATTTGGAGATACTTTTTAGAATTCTTTCAAAATCTGAAATTGGAAAGCCTTCTTCAAGAATAAAACTTACTGTTAAGTAAAGAGGTTTAGCACCTACAACTGAAAGATCATTAACGGTTCCATTTATTGCAAGATCTCCGATATCACCACCTGGAAAAAAAATTGGTGAAACCGTATAGGAATCAGTAGTTATAGCTATTTTATCTGAATGATTAATATTAATTATTGCTGAATCCATGAGCGTGGAAATCTCAAACAAAGGAGCAATGTATTTTTTTATAAGATCATGCATTAATTTCCCACCACTTCCATGACCAAGAAGAATTCTATCCATGACTTAACTCCACTTTTATTTCCACTGGGTCACTTTCTTGTAAAGGACCTTCAGAGGAAATTTTATAAAAAATAGGCTTTTTTAGGCTGTTAATGTTATATTCAGCATCAAAAAATAAAGGAATCATTGTTTCCCCAATTAATATAAAATCAGATTCAACCTCTCTTTTCCTATAAACTTTGTATATATTAACCCATTTCTCAGGAACTTCTTTCCATGATAGGTAAACACCATTCTCATTTACTGTAAAGAATACTTCCTCTGGTTTGGATGGAATAAAATCATAAAGAGGGACTTTAATTTCAGTTCCTTTGCCTTCAATGTAGATATTAGGCTCAGATATGTATGGAGTAACAAGATAAATTAAAAATTGAGGCTTTAGGCTTGAATCTGTAGGCTTAAGAAGATTTTTGAAAGTTTCTTCAACCAAGAAATAGTTTTTTTCTGTAAAACCAATTTTTGTGGCACTACCTTTTTCTTTTATTTTGTAAATGTTATACATTACAGAGTTTTCTGATTTCCATGAAAGTAAAACTCCATCATGGGTAATTTTATATTGTAGCCCCTTAACCTCTGGAAGTTTTTTGGTAGTTATAGAATTTTCTATAGGTTTGCTGTAAATTCCTTTTTTGTTTATTGCAAAAATTCTGTATTTGTATGTTTCACCTAAAGCAAATTCTTTATCTTCAAAGGAAGTTTCCTCTGGGCTGAAGAATCCAAGAGATTTTACTTGTCCATTGTTTAGCCTTTCTAAAAGAAAACTTCCCAATTTAGATTTGTTTTTTTCAGGATAGCTCCAGGAAACCATAATATTATTATAGTAAGAATTAATTGTTATTTTTTGAACAGGCTCTGGTTGAAGATAATCTTCAAGGGTAGGGTCCATCTTTCTTCCACATCCAGAAAGAAAAAGTAAAAGTAAGACAATAATAAGGAGGAGATTTTTCGCCTTCGGCTCAGACACTGTCCTGATTGAAGAGAAGGAATGACTACTTCCACTGTCACCCTGAGGCTTTGCCGAAGGGTCTTCTCCTTGATTGTAAAGGGATGAGATTCTTATTTGAGGTTTAATTTTATATTTTTTCATTTCATTCCTAATGATTTTTTTAATATTTTTATCTGTTCCTTTACCCATTTCTTTGAGGTGCTTCCATAGGATTGTTTTGCATTGATTGAACCTTCAGGAGTTAAAATTTCGTAAACATCTTTGTCAATTTTATCTGAAAATTTTTTTAATTCTTTAAGCTTAAGCTCTGAAAGAGCTTTCTTCTTTTCAATGCAGTAAAGAACGATTTTACCTACAATTTCATGGGCAATCCTGAAAGGAACTCCCTTTTTTACGAGATATTCTGCAAGGTCTGTTGCAGTAAGAAATCCTGTTTTTAAAGAGTTTTTCATTTTTTCTACATTGAACTTTATTTCTTGAAGCATCTCAATCATTATTTTAAGACTCATAATAACTGTATCACAAGTATCAAAAACTGGCTCTTTGTCTTCCTGCATATCTCTGTTATAAGTTAAGGGAAGAGCTTTCATTGTGGTTAAAAGAGAAACAAGATTTCCATAAACCCTTCCTGTTTTTCCCCTTATGAGTTCAGCTGAGTCAGGATTTTTTTTCTGAGGCATCATACTTGACCCTGTTGAAAATTTATCAGGAAGCTCCACATAGCCAAATTCATCAGTAGACCATATTATGAGCTCTTCAGAGAGTCTACTAAGATGCATCATTATCATTGCTCCGCAGTAAAGAAGCTCAAGAACAAAATCTCTGTCAGATACAGCATCCATGCTATTCGGGATAACTCCTTCAAATCCAAGTTCTTTAGCTGTGTAGTCTCTGTCAATTGGTAGTGAAGACCCTGCTATTGCACAGGCTCCAAGAGGACATTGATTTATTCTCTTTAAGGCTTCTATGAGTCTATTTCTGTCTCTTTCAAACATCCATGCATAGGCTAAAAGATGATGAGCAAGAAGCACAGGTTGAGCCTTCTGCATATGAGTGTATCCGGGCATTATCGTATCCATGTGTTTCTGGGCAATATTAATAATTGTTTTTTCAAGCTCTGTAATTAGCCCATGTATTTCAGAGACTTTTTTTCTTAAATAAAGTCTAAGGTCAGTTGCAACCTGATCATTTCTTGAACGGGCTGTATGAAGGCGAGCACCTGCTGAGCCAATTTTTTCAATAAGCGCTTTTTCAATGTTCATGTGAACATCTTCAAGCTCTGTTTTAAAATGAAAATTTCCTTGCTCTATTTCTTTTTCTATTTCTTTGAGTCCCTTTGATATTAACTTGAACTCTTTATCATTTATTATTCCTTGTTTATTAAGCATCTTTGCATGAGCTATGCTTCCTTCAATGTCTTCTTTCCAGAGTCTCTGGTCAAAGGATACTGACTCTGAAAATTTTTCCAGTGTTTTTGCTGTTTTTTCTTTAAATCTTCCACCCCAAGGCTTTTTCATTTGCTTTTACCTTTATTTGTCTTTCCTTTTTTTATAATAATAACCTCTGATTCTCGTTTTTCCTCATTCTGAGGCTTTCCATGTCATTCTGAAGGGGCTTAATGCAGGGTCCCCAAAAAGTCGCTGACTTTTTGGGGTTCCTTGCCCTGAAGAATCTCTCAGAAAAAGGAGGAGATTCTTCGCCTTCGGCTCAGAATGACATATAAAAAGTCAGAATGACATAAAAAGAAGGTATTCCATCCATTAAATACAAGGTATTCCATCCATTAAATACAAGGTATTCCATTAAATACCTATCTATCATATGAATACTTATTATCATCACTCCTCTGCCTTAGCCTGACGTTCTTTCTGCCTTTGTTCAATTATTTTTTGAGCGATATGAGATGGAACTTCCTCATAATGAGAAAATTCCATTGAATACATTCCCCTTCCAGAGGTCATACTGTGAAGCTGATTGGCATATGTAAGCATTTCAGCCATTGGAACGAGAGCAATTATTTTTTGATTTCCACCTGCCTGTGGCTCAACTCCCTGAACCTTTCCTCTACGAGCATTTAAATCTCCAATTATTGTACCAAGAGTTTCGTCGGGAACAATAATTTCTGCTTTCATAATTGGTTCAAGTAAAACAGGTTTTGCATCCATAAAAGCCTTTTTTAAAGCTAAAGCTCCAGCAATTTTGAATGCCATTTCTGAGGAATCAACAGGATGATATGTTCCATCATAAAGAGTGACCTTTATGTCAATTATTGGATAATAAGCCAAAATACCTTCTTTCATTGTCTCAATAATACCCTTTTCAACAGCAGGGCGATACTGCTGAGGTATTACTCCACCTACGATTTTATCAACAAATTGGTATCCTTCACCCCTTGGAAGCGGTTCAATCTCAATCCAGCAGTCTCCATACTGCCCTCTTCCACCAGATTGTTTTTTATACTTACCCTGTGCTCTTGCAGTTGCTCTGATTGTCTCTCTGTAAGGAACCTTTGGAGCCATAAGATTTACCTCAACTCCAAATTTTCTCTTAAGTTTCTCTAAGGCAACTTCAATGTGAACCTGTCCCATTCCACTTAAAATCATATCCTTTGATTCTTCATCTCTTGAAAATCTAAGAGTAGGGTCTTCTTCAAGTAATTTATGAAGTCCTGCACTTACTTTTTCTTCATCTCCTCTGGTTTTTGGTGCAATTGCATAGGAAATAAGAGGTTCAGAGAGTTTCACCTCTGGTAAAATTATAGGATTTGCTTCATCGCAGAGGGTGTGTCCTGTAAGAGTATCCTTTAATTTAACTGTTGCAACAATTTCACCTGGACCTGCTTTCTGGCAAGGTGTCTGATTTTTACCGAGGACATAGTAAATCTGACCAATTCTTTCCTTTGTGCCTGTATTAGGATTAAGAACCGTAGAGTCTGCCTTAAGAATTCCAGAGAATATTCTTATGTAAGATATTTTCCCTGCAAATGGGTCTACTGATGTTTTGAAAACATAAGCTGCAAGGGGTTCAGACTCAGATGGTTTCCTGATTATCTCAGAACCATCCTTTGGATTAGTTCCTTTTATTGGATAGATGTTTGCTCTTTCTACAGGATCGGGAAGACAAAGGATTATGCTTTCAAGCAATGCTTCTATTCCAATTCCAAGTAGAGCTGAACCTGCTAATACAGGAATAAACCTTCTTGCAAGGGATGCATCATGAAGTCCCTTTCTTAATTCCTCTTCTGTAAGTTCTCCACCTTCAAGATATTTTTCAAGAAGGCTGTCATCAAGTTCTGCAATCTTTTCAACAAATTTTTTTCTGTATTCTTCTACAGAAGAAGAAAGCTCTGAAGGAATTGAAGTTTCCTTTAAAGAATTTCCCTCATAAATATATGCTTTCAATGAAATTAAATCAACAACTCCCTTAAGTCCTGGACCATCTCCGATTGGTAGTGTCAGGGGAATTGCTTCCTGTCCGAAAACTTTTTCAATTTCAGCAATTGCTCTCTGAAAAGAGGCATTTTCTTTATCAAGTTTATTTACAAAAACAACTCTTGGAAGGTCATAGTCATCGCAGTATTTCCATATTCTTTCTGTTTCTGCCTTTACACCTGAGATTGCACTAACTATTACAACTGCTCCATCAACAACTCTTAAAACGCTCTTTGTATCTTCAAGAAAATTAACAAAGCCAGGTGTATCAATTATATTGATTCTGTAATCTTTGTAATCACAGTATGCAACTTTGGAACTAAGTGTTATGTTCCTTGCAAGCTCTTCTGGCTCATAGTCAATGACTTTGCCAGTAGACTCACCAGTAGTCACCCTGTCAATCAACCCTGTTTTAAAAAGTATTTGTTCTGAAAGTTTAGTATTGCCTGCACCTGCATGGGCAACAACTGCTATGTTTCTGATTTTGGTGATGTCTCTACTCATACCGCTCCTCCTTAAAATTATTTTTTATCTATTCCCTAAAAACTCTTTCATAGATATAATCTAAATTTCTTGTGTAATAGTTTAAATCAAAAATACTCTTTATTTCATCTTCAGTGAGATATTTTCGGACTTCCTCATCTTTGAGAAGTAAATTCATAAAGGGTACACCTTCCTGCCAGCTACGCATAGCATTTGACTGAGTGATTTTGTATGCTTCCTCACGAGTAAGTCCTTTTTCAACAAGTGCAAGAAGCACTCTTTGAGAGTTATAGAGTCCATAACTTAGTTCCATATTTTTAAGCATTCTTTCAGGATATACAACGAGGTCCTTTATTATTCCATAAAGCCTGTTAAGCATATAATCAACTAATATGCAGTTGTCAGGTATAATTATTCTTTCAACTGAAGAATGAGAGATATCCCTGTCATGCCATAGTGCTATGTTTTCAAAACTTGCAAAGGCATTAGAACGTACAAGCCTACTAAGTCCCGATAAATTTTCGCATCCAACAGGATTTCTTTTATGAGGCATTGCTGAGGAACCTTTTTGCCCCTTTGTAAAAGGCTCTTCTGCTTCAAGGACTTCTGTTCTTTGAAGATGTCTTATTTCAACAGCTATTTTTTCAACCATTCCAGCAATAAGTGCAAGTGTGCTTAAGAATTCTGCGTGTCTGTCTCTCTGGACAACCTGTGTTGCTACAGGCTCTGGTTTAAGTCCAAGCTTCTTTAAGGCAATTTCTTCAATTTCTGGTGGAATATTTGAAAAAGTTCCAACTGCACCGGATATTTTACCAATGCTTATTCTTTTTGTTGCTTGCTTTAGTCTTTCTATATTCCTTTTTGTTTCTTCATACCACAAGGCAAATCTTAACCCAAAACTTGTCGGTTCTGCATGAACACCATGACTTCTTCCCATACATATAGTGTTTTTATGTTGAAACGCCTTTTCACGAAGAAGCTCTTTAAATTCATTAAGGTCTTTTAATATGAGCTCTCCTGCTTGTTTTATCTGCAAAGCCATTGCTGTATCAACTACATCAGAAGATGTAAGTCCCATATGAATGTAACGGGATGAAGGACCTACCTTTTCTGCAACAGCAGTTAAAAAAGCAATAACATCGTGCTTTACCGTTGCTTCAATCTCATCAATTCTTTTTAAATCAAAGTCTGCTTTTTCTTTGATTTCTTCTAAGGCATCTTTAGGGATTTTTCCAAGTTCTGCCCATGCTTCACATACAGCAATCTCAACTTCAAGCCATTTTCTGAATTTGTTTTCTATACTCCATATATCACCCATTTCTTTTCTTGTGTATCTTTCTATCATGACGCATCCTCCCATATAATTCTTTCAGGTTTTATAATGACGCCATTTCCAAAGCCTATGCCAAGAATTTTTCCTGTTTTATCCTTAACCTTTACCCATCCTGCAGGAACAATTCCTGAAGGTATTTTTACTGAGTTTCCATTTAGGAATTTTCTAACAAGAGCGTCACCTATGGTTACAGAAGGAATAAAATATAGAGCTTCATCTATTGTTAAGATAGGCTGAAGGCTGAAGGCTGAAGAAGAGGAAATTTCCCTCAATTTCTCTAAATCAATAGATTGTTCAACTTTAAAATTCCCTATTCTTGTTCTTTCAAGCTCAACAATATGGGCTCCTATTCCCAATTCTTCACCTATGTCATTGCAAAGAGCTCTTACATAGGTTCCTTTACTACATACTACCCTGAATGTTACAAAGGGTGGGTTAAACTCTTCAATTTTAATGGAATGAATAATAACCTTTTTAGGTTTTCTTTCTACCTCAATTCCCTTTCTTGCAAGTCTATAAAGGGGAGTGCCGTCAATCTTTACTGCTGAATACATTGGAGGAGTTTGAATTATTTCACCTTTATATTTAGTTAAAATTTGCTCTATTTCCTCTTTTTTAAGTTCAAAATTCTCTATCACCTTTGTAACATTTCCATCAGCATCATAGGTGTCTGTTGATATTCCAAATTTTGCTTTAAAAAGATACTCCTTTTCAAGTTCCATAAGAAGAGGTGCAATTTTTGTAGCCTCATTAATACAAACAAGCAAAATACCTGTTGCGATTGGATCAAGACTGCCAGCATGACCTGCCTTTTTACATTTTAAGATCCTTTTTACTTTTGTAACAGCATCTTGACTTGTAAATCCTTTTGGCTTATTGCAAATAAGTACTACATTCATAGAAGTTTAATTGCTCCTATTCCTTTTAATTCAAAAATTACAAGAAAACTAAAGTCAGATGTCTCTTTACCATGTCTTTCAACAGGTTTTCTTGATAAGGAAATATTTGCTGCCCAGCATTTTTCAGCATATCTTATATTTAAAGTGCTGTCCCTTAAACCAGCACCCTTTGCATCGTAATTTATATTTGTATTAAACGACCATTTTTCAGATATTTTTTTTGCTAAATAAAAAGCATATGTTTTTATTCCTTCTTCATTTTCATGGAAATCATACTGGTTTCTTAATGTAGGAGTCCATAAATAGGCAGGAGAAAGGGCTTCATCTCTTGTATATCTTTGACTAAATGAAATAGAAGTTGTTTCATCAGGAGAAAATCCTATCCAGCTATTAAAACGTTCCATTCTTTTTTTAGAAATATTTTGATAGGTGTCGAAGCCAAAATTTATTTTCCAGAAAGATGTTGTTCCTTCTATTAAAATAGGATACATTTTATCCCATTCATTTTTTGCTCTAAAATCATAAACCTGTGCTATTCTTCCTTCAATGGTGAGACTCTTAAATTTCAATTTATTGTAAACTCCTGCTCTTATTAATCCTGTATCATCAAGTATTTCAGCATCTTTTAAAATTGGTGGTTTTCCATTTACACCAATTAAAATTCCTTCTACAAAGGGTTCCATTAAATGACTGAAATCACTCTCTTTTTTATAAAGTCGCATAAAAGCCTTTGCATTGTATTGAATCATTTTTCTGTGAGATACATCTTTATAGGGTGTGGTTTTTTCAAGATTATAAAATATAACTTTTGCATTTAAATTTTGTGTGAGTTTAATAACATCTCCAAAATTATGAGTTATTTCTGGATTTATCTCAAATCTTTGCCCATTAAGACCGTCTTCTTTATAAAACTCTGATAAATTTATGTTAAAATTGGCATTAAAGGGTCCGATTTTATAAGGATAGACAATATAACCAAGTTCTGCTTTAAGTGGTGGACTCATTCCATCATTTTTTAAATCCTTCCATCCCTGTCCCAACAAATAAAATCTTGACTGAACAAGAGGAACAGATACTTCCATAGAAGACTGTAAGAATCTATCATATCTTGCCTGAAGGTTTTTCCCAAATTCATTAAAAAGATAGGTCACATTAACTGTGCGAACATCTCCGTATTGTCTGTAAAATTCATTTTTATTTACATAATTCAAATCAATAAGAAGGTCAAAGTTTTTTAACTTTTGAAGATGTATTGCTCGAAGTTCTTGATAGTTTTTATCGAGAATCCTATCATTAATTTGATAGGCATACCACATTCCTTTAGTATTGAAATCCATATATCTGTATTCAATTCCCTTCCCAAGACCTGCCTTTGAAAAATAGTCCAAATATAAGGTTGAATCCTTATTGCTATCTATAACAAGATAATAGGCAGAAGAAAACTGGAAACCTCTTATGTTTGAGTTTCCAATTTTTAATGGAAGAAACCCGGATTTTTTTGTTTTTCCTGCAGGACCCCAGAAAATAGGTGAAAAAGCAAGGGGAATATTTTTTACCTTGAATGTTGTAGCTTTAGATATCAAAGTATCATCAACTATTAAATCAACACTCTCTCCTGTAAAACACCACGGTTGAGACCTGTCTGGTTCAGGTTCACAGGTTGAAAAAGTGGCTTTTTTTGCCTTGTATTTTATTTCGCTTAATCTTTCTATTTCATCGGCAGTAATCCATATATCCTGTTTTTTTATGTGAATCATAGATTTTTTTAAAAATCCTGTTTTTTGTTCTATATTTATTTTTCCTTCCTCTGCCCATGCCGTTATTTCATCATCTTCATAATACATATTTCCAAAGACTTCAACTTCGTTAGTTTTTTCATAGTAAATTGCTTTTTGGGCTTTTAGTATGAATTTTACATTTTGAATTTTTACATTTCCTATTGCTACATATTTTTGCTCTTCTTGAAAGCTTTCAAGTGTATCAGATGTTATTTCTAAAGCAAAGGAATAAATTGGCAGAAAAATAATAAATAAAAATAAAGGGACTTTTAATTTCATAAAACTTCACCGAGCCTTCTATGGGATGTTTTTTCGCCGAGAAATTCTTTTAATTCTCCAACTAAATAAACTGAACCAGTGCATAAAAGATAGAGATTTGGATTTTTTTTACAGATAGAAAAACCTTCTTTAAAAGCTTCAACAGGATCTGAAATATAGGATAGATTTAATGAATAACCATTTAACCTTTTTGAAAGTTCATCATACTTTAAAGCTCTTTCATAGTTTGGAACAGTAAATATAATTTTTTTTGCGTAATTTTCAAAGGATTTAATAAAACCACTTACATCTTTGTCTCTCATTATTCCAAAAACTAACACTGGTTTTTTATCAGTAATGATTTTCAAAGATTTTATTAATGTTTGAGCAGCCTGAGGATTATGGGCGATATCAAAGATTATGAGAGGTTCTTCTGATACTATTTCAAGTCTACCAGGAATAGTAACATTTTTAAGCCCTTCTCTAATATAATTTACATCCCAATTAGGATATATGGTCATAAAAGACTTCATAGCAACTGCTACATTTTCAAGTTGATGAAATCCTGTAAGAGGTAAGAATAACTCTGAAGTATGAAGGTTTGAGGCTGAGCTAAAAATAAAATTGATACCTTTTATACTCATTGATTTGAATTCAGCTGAGAAATCTTTACCGTATATAAAAAGTTTTGAACCTGATTCTTCTGCTTTTTTTCTAATTACCTCTTCTGCTTCTGAAGCCTGCTTAGATGAAACAACAGGAACTCCTTTTTTTATAATTCCTGCTTTTTCTTTAGCAATAGATTTAATGTCACTGCCAAGAAATTCTTGATGATCAAGACCGATAGTTGTAATTACTGAAACTTCTGGTATAACAACATTTGTAGCATCTAATCTTCCACCCATTCCTGTCTCAAGTACACCATATTCAATTCCTGCCTCAGCAAAATAAAGAAAAGCCAGCACTGTTATAAATTCAAAAAAAGTAAGTTCCTCGCCAAAGGATTTGATTTTCTTGATTAATCTTACAACTTCATCTTCTGTTATTTCTCTATCATTAACGATTATTCTTTCTGTAAATCTTGTAAGATGAGGAGATGTGAAAAGCCCTGTATTTAATCCGTGAGCCCTTAAAAGATGATAAATTATTTTAGATGTAGAACCCTTACCATTTGTGCCAGCAATATGGACTGATTTGAACCCTCTATGGGGATTCTCAAATTTATCAAGTACTGAAAAAACTCTTTCAAGTCCTAACTTGATGCCCTTTGTTCTTCTTTTGTAGAGTTCATTTATTAAAACTTCATACATTATCTTTTGGTAAAGGCATTAAAATGTCAATAATTTTAGCTATAGTGTTTTTTAATTCTTTTCTTTCTACAACGATGTCAACCATCCCATGTTCAAGGAGAAATTCAGCCCTCTGGAATCCTTCAGGCAGTTGCTGTTTTATTGTTTCCTGAATTACTCTTGGACCAGCAAAACCTATGAGACTACGAGGTTCTGCAATAATTATATCCCCGAGCATTGCAAAGGATGCAGTGACTCCCCCAAAGGTTGGATCTGCTAAAACAGAAATATACAATAAACCTTCTTCTTTTAATCTTCCTATAGCCTGAGATGTCTTTATCATCTGCATGAGAGAAAACATACCTTCCTGCATTCTTGCTCCTCCTGAAGATGAAACAATAATCAAGGGAACTCTTCGCTGTATTGCCCTTTCCGTAGCTTTTGTTACTTTTTCTCCAACAACTGTTCCCATGCTTCCACCCATAAAGAAAAAATCAAGAACAGCGATAACTACATCTATTCCGTTAATTTTTGCATCTCCATAAATAGCAGCCTCTTTAATACCTGATTTTTTCTCATTTTCCTTTAATCTATCCTTATAGGGCATAGTGTCTTTGAAGCCAAGAGGATCAGGGCTTGTAAGTTCAGGGTCTAATTCGTTAAAGCTTCCTGGATCTGTTATAAGAGTAATTCTTTCCTTTGCTGAAATTCTAAAATGATATTTACACTTTGGGCATATTTTAAAATTTTTTTCCAGTTCTTTACGGTAAATAATTTCTTTACAGTTTTCACATTTAACCCATAATCCTTCGGGAATTTTTACTTTTTTTTCAAAGGGGGGTTCTTTTCTTTTAAACCATGCCATTAAATAACCTCTCTTAAAGATGCTATAAAGTTAAAAGCGGTTTCAGGATTTTCATGAAACTGTTTAACAATAGCACTTCCCACAATTACTCCATCAGCAAATTGGGATACATATTTTGCTTCCTCTGGTTTGCTTACACCAAATCCAACGCATACTGGTTTCCCGAAGCTTTTTACAAAATCTATGTGCTCCTTAAATTTCTTATCAAGTCTGAGTTCTGAGCCTGTTATTCCTGTTATTGAAACATAGTAAACAAATCCTGTGGAAGCTCTTACAACTTTTTTTACTCTATCTGGAGTGGATGTTGGTGCTACAAGAAAAATTATATCAACACCATATTTTTTTGAAAGGTCTCTGTATTCGGAGGATTCTTCAACAGTTAGGTCAGGGAAAATAACTCCAGAAACTTCTGCTTCCTTTGCATCATGAAAAAATTTTTCAATACCATAGCAGAAAACAGGATTTAAATAAGTCATAAGAATAATAGGGGTATGGATACTATCTTTAAATTCATTAAGGAAGTCCAGGATTTTTCTTAAAGTTGTGCCAGATTTAAGTGCTCTTTCAGCTGCTCTTTGTATTGTAGGACCATCAGCAAGAGGGTCTGTGAAAGGAACTCCAAGCTCTATAAGGTCTGCTCCTGCCTTACTTAATAGTTTAAGTCTTCTACCAGTTTCTTGAAGTGAGGGATCACCTGCCATAATGTATGGAATAAATGCTTTTTTGCCTTTTTTTTTCAATTCTTCAAGCTTTTTTCTTACATTAAATCCCTTCACTAAGCTCTCCTTACAAAGAGATTCCTTTGATTTTCGCTACTTCCTGAACATCTTTGTCCCCTCTTCCTGAGAGGTTTATAATGATAATAGAATCCTTTGACATTGCTGGAGCAATTTTCATTGCTTCAGAGACAGCATGGGCAGACTCTAAGGCAGGAATAATTCCTTCAAGCCTGCTTAAAAGTTCAAAAGCCTCTAAGGCTTCTTCATCAGTTGCATAGGTATACTTAACTCTGCCAATGTCTTTTAAATAGGCATGTTCAGGACCAACAGAAGCATAATCGAGTCCTGCACTTACAGAATGGGTTTCAAGAATGTTGCCATCTTCATTTTCTAAAACATAGCTAAGACAACCTTGAAAAATTCCCTTTGCTCCACCTGCAAATCTTGCTGCGTGAAGTCCAGATTGTATTCCTTTCCCTCCTGCTTCAACGCCAATCATTTCTACATTATCTTTCAAAAAGGCACTGAAAAGTCCTATTGCATTACTACCTCCGCCAACGCAGGCAATAAGGACATTAGGAAGTTTTCTTTCCCTTTGAAGTATCTGTTTCTTAGTTTCTTTACCAATTATACTTTGAAAAAATCTTACAACAATAGGATATGGATGAGGTCCAAAGACAGTACCTAAAACATAATGGGTCGTTCTTACATTTGTTGTCCAGTCCCTAAGAGCTTCATTAATAGCATCCTTTAAGGTTCTTGAGCCTGTATCAACAGGAATTACTCTTGCTCCGAGTAAATTCATTCTGAATACATTAAGTTTTTGCCTTCTTATATCTTCGGTTCCCATATATATATCACAACTAAGTCCAACAATAGCAGAAGCTGTTGCAGTGGCAACACCATGTTGACCAGCACCTGTCTCAGCAATCATTCTTTCCTTTCCCATTAGTTTTTTAGCAAGTAAAGACTGTCCTAATGCATTGTTTATCTTATGGGCTCCTGTATGGGCAAGGTCTTCTCTTTTTAGATATATTTTTGCTCCTCCAAGATGTTCAGTGAGTCTTTTAGCAAAATAAAGCGGAGTAGGTCTACCTACATACTCTTTAAGAAGAGATTCAAATTCTTCATTAAATTTTCTATCCCTTTTTGCTTTATAGAAAGCCTTTTCCAGTTCTTCTAAGGCTGGCATTAGAGTTTCAGGAACAAAAAAACCTCCATATTGTCCAAAATATCCTCTTTTTTTACCCATGAAAAGTATTATAGCATAGAAGGTTTGAACTATTGAATTTTGTTATAATACCTTTGTAATGGATATTTTTAAACTAAAAAAGACATATCTTTCTGTTAAAAGATTGCAAGAAATTACTAATGTTTTTATAAAACACGGATTTGGACAGATAATTGATCAACTTCAAATTGGTAAATTTATTGCTATTAAAAGACGGTTCTATAAATTTGGAAGATTGACTAATCAGCCTACGCTTTCCCTTTCAGAAAGGCTGAGAATAGCCTTTGAGGAGTTAGGACCCACTTTTATAAAATTAGGACAACTTCTTGCTTCAAGGCCTGATATTATAGGTAGTGAAAATGTAAAGGAATTCAAAAAACTTCAAGATAAAGTACCCCCTTTTGGCATTGATGATGTTAATAAAACCATTGAAAAAGAGTTGGGATTAAATACTGATAAAATTTTCAAAAGTTTCAACCCTATTCCTATTGGTTCAGCTTCAATTGCTCAAGTTCATGAAGCTGTTTTATTGAATGGTAAAAAGGTAATCGTTAAAGTTAGAAGGCCAGGTATTAAAGAACAAATTTTAACTGATATTAGGATACTTAATGCTCTTGCAAGACTTATGGAAAAACATATTCCAGAAAGTAGAATTTTAGATCCTGTGGGAATAGTAAATGAATTTTCAAGCTCTATCTTAAGGGAATTAG
>Ga0308406_1000123_pt1 | contig 40006 bp, 46 predicted proteins | sample HotsprSampleMSe1_FD_203474 | JGI IMG/M metagenome (GOLD analysis project Ga0308406, IMG submission 203474) | Hot spring phototrophic mat microbial communities from Mushroom Spring, Yellowstone National Park, Wyoming, United States - 20060911_MSe1 ...
ATCTGTAATTAGAATATTTTTTATCTTCATCTCAAAATCTATCTGTTTTATATTCAACATAAGGCTTTATGTCAAGAACTGGAGTGCCGTCGTACATATCAAGCCTTCTTACTTTTATTATATTATCTATTACATCAATTACTTCAAGGACTGAAAGACCGATTGGATTTGGTCTGTGAGGTGAGCAGGTGCTGAAAATACCTCTTTTTTCATTTAAATGCGGCGGCTTTTGAATAAGTTTTTCAGCAGTAAATGGAGGAGATTTATGAAAACAGAATATAACAACGATTTTGTCTCCTGCTTTTATATCCCTTAGACCAATTTTGTATTCAGGTTCAATAACAATTTCTCCTTCCACATCTGATACACTCCAATGTCTTGGAATTGTTTTTGCCTTTGTCTTAACATAACCTATTGATTTAAAAACGAACTCTTCCATCTCTTTTTTAAAGCCTCATTAATGAAAATTATATCATTTTAGAGCATCATCCTCAATCGTTAAGTATAAACATCAAGAAAAAATTATTTTTTAAATAATCCATTTAAAGTTGACTTTAAATGATTTCTTGTGATATTTTTTTATAAATGCTTTCCTTTTTCAAAAAAATTATTGCTAAAAGAAAGAAAAAAAGAGAAAAAGAAAAATTAATTAAATTAGAGGCTGAATTTGAAGACTTAAAAGAGAAAGCAGAGTTAACAGAATTATTTGCAAATAAAAGAATAAAAGAGTTAGAATTAAAATTAAGTAGAATTGAAGAGCAGTTTGAGGTCTTTGAGAAAATAATAGATTCTCTTGATCCTAAAAAAAGATTTAATTGACGCGGGTGTAGCTCAGCTGGTAGAGCACAACCTTGCCAAGGTTGGGGTCGCGGGTTCAAATCCCGTCGCCCGCTTTTTTATTGGCGACGTACCCAAGTGGCTAAGGGAGCGGTCTGCAAAACCGCCATTCGCCGGTTCGAATCCGGCCGTCGCCTTTTTATTTTTATGCAATATGTACATTGAAAGAGAGTTAAAAAATTTTGAAAAAGTCCTAAAAAAACTTAGGGAAGAAAATAAAATTCTTCTAGATTATCTTTTCGGTTCCTTTGCCAGTGGGAAACCACATACTCGTTCAGACATAGACCTTGCCATATATATAAATGCCTCTGAAAAAGAAGCTATTGAAATAACTGATGAAATATTAATGAGCACAGAAAGAGAGATTGAAATTCTCAGGCTCGATGACGAAGAAAAATCACCATTTATAATTCAACAGGCTCTTAAGGGTATTACACTATTAGAGCCTCATTTAGATACTCTTTACAATGTTGCACACAAAGCACTCCATGAAGCAGAAAGTATAAGATTTAAACGAGAACATAGAATATGAAAAAAAATTATGAAAAATTATTTTATTTTCTAAAATATTTAAAAATTAATTGGCAAAATATCATAGCAGTAAAAAACAAAATTCCAGAAATTGAAGTTTTCTACAAAATGGTAGGAGAAGTCTTACAAAATTGAGACCCCTTGGTGTTCATACTTCCATAAAAAACAGTCTAATTAACTCTATAAATGAAGCAGTCGAACTTAAATGTACATCTTTTCAGATTTTTCTTCATAGTCCTCAGGTTTGGCAAATTCCTGAATTTGAAAAAGAAGTTATTGATGAATTTAGGAAACTAAGACAGATTCATAGACTAAATCCTTTCATAGTTCATGCTTCCTATCTAATAAATCTTATTTCATCAAATCCAAAAACTGTTGCTTCTTCCAGATATTTATTGAAAAAAGAGGTCTTAATGGCAGATTTACTCGGGGCAGATTATTATGTAATCCATTTAAAGGATAACAAAGACATGGATAAAAATGAAATTTTTGCCAAAACCCGTGAAGGATTCAGTAAAATTGGAAAGCTTGAAGGATGTAAAATTTTAATAGAAAACACCGCAAAAAGTAAGATAACATCTAAAATCCCAGATTTGATTGAAACATTTAACAATATTAATAATGAAAATCTTGGTGGAATTTGTATTGATACCTGCCATCTTTTTGCTGCTGGCTATGACATATCAACTGATAAGGGCATATCACAATTCATTGAAGAATCAAACAAATATGGTTTTGAGCTAATTAAACTAATTCATCTAAATGACTCCAAAGCATCAGCTGGCTCTGGAATTGACAGGCATGAACACATTGGAAAAGGACACATTGGAATCAAAGGGTTTGAAAACTTTTTAAAAATAAAAAAACTCTCCCATGTCCCTCTAATTCTTGAAACACCTAAGAAATCTCTTCAAGATGATTTAAAAAATCTTTCTACTGTAAGAGAGATCCTTAAGAAGTTAGAATCTTAAATATTTCTTCATACCTTTCCGAAGTTTTCTTTACTATTTCTTCAGGTAACTGAGGTGCTGGGGGTTTTTTATCCCATTTTATTGAAAGCAAATAGTCCCTTACAATCTGTTTATCATAACTGTCTTGAGATTTTCCAGGAGAATAATCTTTCATTGACCAGAATCGGGAAGAATCAGGTGTCAAAAGCTCATCAATTAGAATGATTTTACCATTATAAAAACCAAATTCCATTTTTGTATCAGCAATTATAATTCCTTTTTTCTCTGCAATCTCTGATGCCTTTTTATAAATAGCAATGGCAAAATTCCTTATTTTTTCAGCTGTTTCTTTACCAAGAATTTTTATGGTTTCTTCAAAACTGATATTTATATCGTGACCCTGGTCTGCCTTTGTGCTCGGAGTGAAAATTGGTTCTGGAAGCTTTTGAGATTCTTTAAGTCCGGAAGGAAGTTTAATCCCACAGACCATTCCTGTTTTTTGATAATCCTTCCATCCTGAGCCAGTTATATATCCACGAACTATACATTCCACAGGAAGTGGTGTTGCCTTTCTTACAAGCATACTTCTTCCTTCAAGAATGTCTTTATATTTTATTAAAGACTCAGGGAATTCTTCTATATTTGCTGAAACAACGTGATTTTCTATAATATCTTTTACCTGATTAAACCAAAACAAAGAAATCTGCGTTAATACCATCCCCTTGCCTGGAATTCCAGTTGGAAGTACAACATCAAAGGCAGAAACTCTATCTGTAGCAACAATAAGTAAATAATCATTAACTTCATAAATATCTCTTACCTTTCCTTTACGAAGGAATTTTACACCTTCAAAATTTGTTTCAAGTACAATTTTTTGCATATACTCTTCCTATGTTTTTAGTAAATTCATGCCTTGACCTAATTTTAAAGCATTTCTAATTGCATTTTTAACAAAATTTTTTGATGCTTTCAAGGCTTCCTTTGGATTATAGCCATTGCAAATAAAAGATAAAAAAGCCGAGGAAAAAGCACATCCAGTTCCATGAAATTGTCCTTTAATTTTTTCACCTTCTATCATTAGGAAGTCTCTTCCATCATATAAAAAATCGGGAACTTTATGATTAAAATGTCCACCCTTAATAATTACTATTTCTGTGCCCATTTTATGGATAATTTTTGAAGCCTCTATTACTTCATCAATAGAATTTATCTTAATTTCTGAGAGAGTCTCAGCCTCTAAAATATTGGCAGTTATAGCTTTTGATAGTGGAATTAATTTATCCTTCAGTTTTAAAAAAGCAGAATCTTCAATTAATTTTGTTCCTGTCGTTGAAATTATGACGGGATCAATTATCAAATTCGTAATTTTAAATTTTAATATATTTTCATATATACACTCAACAGCATCTTGAGTATAAATCATTCCTGTTTTAGCTCCGTAGGGTTTAATATCTTTAAGAAGAGTTTTAAATTGAATATCAATTAAATCATATGGTAAGGGATAAATATTTTCTATTTCAGTAGTATTTTGTGAAGTTAAAGCTGTTATTACGCTTACACCATAAACACCAAGAGCCTGAAAAACTTTTAAATCCATCTGAATACCTGCTCCAGAGGTAGGGTCTGAGCCACCTATTGTTAGAGTCACCTTCATTTTTTTCTATCAAGATTATTTATTAATTCGGCACCATATAAAAAAACTGCCCAGGCATAAAAAAGCCACATAAGAAGGGCAAGAAAAGTTGATACAGAGCCATAAAGAGTGCTGATTTTTATTATATTCGATACATAAAAGGTAAAAATATATTTTGCAAACTCAATAAAAATTGTAGTTATTAAAGTACCAATTAGAATGGGAACTGTTTTAATTTTTTTCTTGGGAAGAAATTTATAGAGACATCCTATTATCACGAAAACAAGAAAAAAGGTAATAACATATTTAACAAAGAATCTCATTGCTGTGCTTAGTTGTTCAATCATATGGGGTCTAATCAATTTAATTGCATAAGATAACCCGAAAGAAGCAGCGACTGCTATAATTATTAATAAAATTATAAAAAAGGACATTAAAAAGGAAACAAAAATATTTCGTTTTTTTGATATTTTAAAGATTTTATTCAGAGAAAACTCAATTGAGGTAAAAAGCTGTAATGAGAAAAAACCATATAAAAGTATAGAAATTTCACTAATACCCTTTAACATAAGCAATTTTTTTATTTCTGTCATCATTTGAAGTTCTATTGAAGGGAATAAATATACTAATTTATTGTAAACAAATCTTACGATTGTCTCTTCTTTAGTAAACGTTACTAATATATTCACAACAAACATACTTAAGGGAATAATTGAAAGAATTGAAAAAAAGGCAAGGGCAGCACTTAGATAAATACCCTCATCTTTGTAAAAATCTTTAAAACTCACAATTATCGATTTAGGAAGTTTAAGAATCATTTTATATTCAATAGATTTCTACCGTTATAGTATAAAATTTTATCCATTAAAGATTCAGATAGGCTTAGTTTTTTAAGGTTTTCTATCTCCAAGCCTTGATCAGCCCAGGGAGAGTCTGTTCCAAAAAGTATATAATCTGAAGGATGTCTAATAATAAAGTCTTTGATTTTATCATCTGTTAACCATCCAAAGGAGAAAGATATTTCCATGTATATTGGCTTTCCAATAATTAGCTTTTCCACCTCATCCCACTGTTTCCATCCACCAAGATGAGTTGTAATGAATTTAAATTCTGAAAACTTATTTAAAACATTCAAAATTCGCTCAGGAGAGGCAATATCCCATTCAGGGAAACTAATGTCATATCCGCAATGCATTACTATAAATAAATCATTTTCTATTAAGGATTCATAAATATAAAATGCTTTTTCATCATCTATAGAGAAATTCTGATAATAGGGATGCATTTTTATTCCAGGGAAACCTTCTTTTTTTACTATTTTTAAATGTTCTTTTAACTCTTTATCATCAGGATGGACTGATAAAAGAGGAATAATTCTTTCAGACCGAATTCTTTTACTCCATTTTAATATTGATTCAAACTGCTCTGGCTTTGTAGCAATATTACATAAAACAGATGTGGAAATACCATTTTTATCCATAGATTTTAAAAGTTCAGAAATTGTCCCATTAAGTATTGGTTTAACTATACAGTTTTCCTGAAGTTTTTGCATTGCTTTTTCGGCAATTTCATCGGGAAAGGCATGCGTATGAAAATCAATTATTTTCATAAAGGATATTTTATCTTAAAAATTTTAATTTATCAATTTATTTTTTAATAACACTATTTACATTCTGATGGAGCAAAAATAGGACATACTTCAGATGAATTCTGCTGAGGGATTACCTTAGTTAAAAGATATGTCTTTATATTGTCAGTTCCTATAATAAAATTTTTTTCTGAATATTCATTGCAGAATAATACGGGAACAGAATTTATTTTTAAACTTTTCAAAATTCCTCCAATTTCTTTAGCCTCTATGGTTTTCACTGAAATAGAAAATTGTTCACAAAATTTAATTACTTCCTTACAATGAGGGCAATCCTTAGAGTAAACTAAAACATATCTTGAAGATGGGAATTCATTGATTTGAGGGTTTACTATATAAATTATAAAAAATACTGCCGAAAAACAAACAAAGGCATATATAAGTTCCCTCCTTCCTTGTATAAATCTGTAAATAGTTGATATAAAAAGGAAGCTAAAAATTGTAAGACAGAAGACACAAAATTCCTTCAAGATAAAACTTTGAAATCCCAATAAGTAACCCTCAACAGTTAGAGAAATTATTAAAATTAAAGAATGGAAATAATCAGCTTTTTGTCCCTTTTTAAGAGAAAGGAAAAACAGAATAGTAAATAAAAAAATACCAAGAATAAGCAAAACAATATCTCCACCTTTTACAAAGCTTTCTATAATTCTACATCCTTCAGTCTGACAAAGACTTTTCCCTACAAGTTTAAAAATAAATTCCACAGTGGTAAGAGTCAAACCGGCAAAATATATTAAGCTAATGGTTCTTATCTTAAAAAATTTGAAAGCCATAATTTTAATTATGACATTAACTTTATATAAATTAATAGTTGATTTTTCATTTTGCTTTTGTGTATAATGGCTAAGCATGCATTTGTTCCAAAAAAAAGAACAAATAAAAAGAATTCTTGAGTCACTTCTTTTTATCTCCGATAAGCCCCTTTCTATAAAAATATTAAGCTCTCTTTTTAATATTCAAGATAAAGAAATTAAAGACATAATTGATGAACTTATTAATGAATATAAATCAAGAGAATCAGGAATTTTAATAGTTCAGATGGAAGACAATTATCAAATGGTGACTAATCCAGCTTATGCTGATTGGATAACTTTATTTAAAAATTTGACTCTTAATAATAAACTTTCTGAGCAAGCCCTTGAAACCCTTGCAATAATAGCTTATAAACAACCCATTACCAAAGCAGAAATAGAAAAAATAAGAGGTGTAAATTCTGATTATGCAATAAAAACTCTAATGGAAAAAAAACTGATAAAAATCATAGGGAAAAAAGAAGTGCCTGGCAGACCTTTTCTTTATGGGACAACAAAGGAATTTTTAAAAGTTTTTGGTATTTCAAGTTTAAATGAACTACCAGCAATAGATCTTCAAAAAATTAATGCTGCATAAGGAGGTGATTTATGATTAAAATACTTATTTTTATAATATCTTCAATAATCTTACCCTGCCTTGTTTTTGCTCAAACCTATACAGTAAAAAAAGGTGACAATATCTACAGGATTTCAAAAAAATTCAATGTTACAGTGGAAGATATTAAAAAAGCAAATAATTTAACAACTAATAAATTGCAAATAGGAATGAAACTTGAAATTCCCGAAAAAAACAGTAAAATTACAAAAAAGTCAAAGGAACTTAAAAATTCAATAGAACCTCAATATCACACCGTAAAAAAAGGCGAAAATTTATATAGAATTGCTAAAAAATACAATATATCAGTCGATGAACTTAAGAGACTAAATGTTTTAAACAGTAACAAATTAAGTCCAGGGCAGAAACTACTTGTAAAAGCTCCAGATAAGCCAAGGGAAAATTTGTCAATAAGAGAGAATGAAAAAGTTCCTGTTTTATCTAATGCTAAATTAGATATAGAAGAAAAAAAGGAGGAAATAGAGGAAATTAAAGCATCAGAAGATCTTTCCCAAATGAGCATAACAGAAAGATTACTTCTTTTTGCAAAGAAGATGCTTCATCTGCCATACAGATTTGGAGGAAATAGCTTTAGTGGTCTTGATTGCTCTTTTTTTGTTAAGAAAGTTTACTCAATGGTTGGAATTGATTTGCCAAGAAGTGCAAGAGAACAGTTTACAGTGGGAGTACCAGTTAAAAAAGATGAACTTCAACCTGGTGACCTTGTATTTTTCAGAACCTATGCAAAATTCCCTTCTCATGTAGGAATTTATCTTGGAGACAATCTATTCATTCATGCATCAACAAGGTCAAAAAAAGTAACGATTGATAGCCTTGAAACACACTACTACCTGAGTAGATACATTGGTGCAAAACGCATTCTTGGAATTGACAGAGAATCAATTGAAAAGGCTATAGAAGAAATTAAAAATCAGGAAGGTTAAGTAGAATAAATAATTTTACCCATATCACGGGTGTCATATCCACCAAGATATTGAACTGATTTTTTAAATTCTTCATCTTCTCTTATTACTTTTAAAAATGCCTGAAGTATTGGAAGTTCAAGGAATTCTTGAGGAATAAGTATATCATATCTTTCTTCTGTAACAGGAATAAAATCAAGCCCCAATGCTTGTGAAGCAGATAGAATTCCTAATCCAACATCAGCTCTTCCTGTAAGCACTGCTGAAGCTACTGCCATATGGGTGTATTCATCCCTTTCATAACCTTTTATAGCCTCAGGAGGTATCCCAAGCTCCTTTAAATGTTTATCAAGAAGAAGTCTTGTTCCTGAACCAGCCTGTCTGTTTATGAAAATCACATCTTCCCTTATAAGGTCTTCAAATCCTTTAATATTTTTTGGATTGCCTTTTTTCACAATAAAACCCTGAATCCGGTAGACAAGATTTATAAGTACAACTTTTTTATCTGGTAAAAGCTTTTTTATAAAAGGCACATTATACTGCCCGGTTTCCTCATCAAGGAGATGAGTTCCTGCCATGTGAGCTTCTCCCTTTTTGATTGCAATAAGTCCACCCATTGAACCAACATGTGCAGAAGATAGGGTTAGATGGGGATAATTTTTTCTTAAAAAGTTATACAAAACATCGAGTGTGTTGTCATGACTTCCAATACATACAACAGTGCTGTCAATCTCATCTTTACTACGCCATAAATTTACCACCACCTCAGTACCCTGTGAGAAACCTTCAGAACCTCTTGGAATAACAGTATACCCATCTGCTCTTACCACAGACATAATTAGTCCTGCTCCTCTTCCCATTGGTGTTGCTATGTATTTACTACCTACCCTTCCAACTTTTACTCTTACAAATTCATCAACTCCTATGGTTGATGAAATCTGTCTTGAAAGTATTGCTTTGAGTTGTTCTTCTTTCTTTGTTGATACACCAAGATAAAGTTCTATAATAGGCTTAACAAAAAGGTTAAAACATAAAAAGGTTGATACAGGATAACCAGGAATTCCTAAAACAGGTTTATTATTTATAAATCCTGAAATAAATGGTTTACCTGGCTTTATTGCAACACCATTTATAATAACTTCTCCAAGTTCATTTATAACTTTATATGTAAAATCCTCTTTTCCATATCCAGACCCTGCATTAAGTAAGACAACATCACATTCTTTTAAGGCATTTAATAGGGCATTCTTTATTGCCTTTTCTTCATCGGGTACTATTTGATAAATTTTTGGATAAGCTCCTACTTCAGTAACTAAACTGCCTAAAACAGCTGAATTATATTCTATGAGTTCTGGTGGGTTTGGCATCCTATCTTTAATTGTCTCAGCATCAATTAGTTCTGAACCTGTTGGAATAATTCCGATTATAGGTTTTTTTCGTACCTTTATTTCTGTTATACCACTTGCAAGCATTGCTCCAATATCTGCAGGTCGTACAACATGACTTTCAGGGATAATCAGCTCTGTTGCAACAATATCTTCTCCAATTGGTCTTACATCATTGTAAGGAGGCACAGATGCATAAATTTCAATAAATCCTTCTTTTATATTTACTTCCTCTACTGGTATTACTGCATCAAAATCATGAGGTAGTGGGTCTCCTGTTTCAATCCAATGAGTATCAACGCCGATTTTAAGTCTTATAGGTTCTTTTTCAGTAGCCTGAAAAGTATCACGGGCTCTAACAGCATATCCATCCATTGCAGCAGAATGAAAATAGGGAGATGAAAACTTAGCAGTAACTGCCTGAGCTGTAATTCTTCCTAAGGACTTTTTAACAGAAACTATCTCATCAGCAATTGGAACAGAAGCCTTTTCTTTAAAAAATCTTAAAAGTTTATCCTTTGCTTCATCAAGAGATAAAAGTTCATGAAAAAATTTCTTACTCATTGATCAATTATTCTCAATCCGATTATATTTGATGATCGCCTTATATATCCTCGCTTCTGTACAACTATATCAAGAGGAAGACTAATTATATCAATTAAAAAAGGGTCTTTATATTTTATATACTGTTCTTCTCTAAAACTCTTAATGTAGGTGTTACATTCAAGACAGAGCTCTGCTCTTATTTCTTCTTCATCAAGGAGTATCTCAATTCTTGTTGAGTTTTTATTAAAACAATAGGGACAGCATATCCTGAAAAAAGTTCCACCATGTTCACAGAGAGGACAAATTATTAACCTTTCATTGTTTTCAACAATCATTGAAAGGGATGAGTCTGTTCCACAGATTGGACATTTACCCGTATCCATAAATGATGCCTTTTCACCCTCTTTCCTCAAAAAAACAAAAAAAGGTTTACTTAGTATAAACAGCATTCTATCAATTTCTTCTCTTGAAAGCTCTTCACTTTGAATTTGAAGTGACCATAGACTTGCAGGCTCTTTAACAGGATTTTTACCACTTTTTAAAATTTCATCCTTCAAAAATGAAATTGATTCATAGGGGATTTGAAAAACAAAGGAAAAATTTTTAAGTACTATATCAATCAATTCTGTATCACTGTCAAGTTTTACCCTTTCTTTTTCTTTTTTGCATTGGTCAGTTAAAGTTTTAATTTTTTCATAAAGTTCAAGAGGACTTTGCAAATGAGGCTTTTCTTTTATTACATCTTCAATTTTCATAGCTCCTCCAATAAAATTTAAGGAATTTCCGGTGGTTTAATTTGTAAATCTTCCCCAGTAAGTGCCTCTACAAGAAAGGTTTTCAATGCTTTCTTTTCATATTCTGTCAAATTAAGAGGTTTCAATACTTTATTTCCCTCTCCTCCGCCTTTGTTAAAAAAGTCAATTACCTCATCAAGGCTCTTAAATATACCATTATGCATATATGGAGCTGTTTTTGCAACTTCTCGCAAGGTAGGTGTTTTAAAGGCTTTATAATCCTGTTTTTTCTTCGTTTTAAAATATCTGCCAAGGTCTTCTTTTACATTCATGTAATCAGGATACTTATTAATTTTAGCTACATAGCGCCTTGTAGTTATAAATTTAGGCTCATTCATATATTTTGGATTCTCTGGAACCATCAAAGCATGGAATCCCTGGTCACTCATATAAGCACCATAGTGACATTCTATACATTTCCCTTTTCCTGTAAAAATTTCCATTCCTCTTTTAGCCTCCTCACTTAATGCATTTTTATCTCCCTTTAAGTATCTATCAATTGGTGCATTCCTGGAAAAAAGAGTTCTTTCAAAAGCTGCAATAGCTTTGGCTATTAGTTTAATATTTAACTCCTGACCGAAAATTTTTTTAAAAGCTTCTCTATACTCAGGGACAATTCTGATTTCTTCCTCTAAAAATTCAAGATTCTGATTCATCTCAAAAGCTGACATTATTGGAAATTCTGCCTGCTCTTCAAGAGTTTTTGCTCTTCCATCCCAGAAAAGTGAGCTTGCATATGCAATATTTATTAAAGTAGGAGCATTTCTGAAATTTCTTGTTGTTGGATAACTTAAAGATATTTCAGCGGCATCTGTAAAAGCTTTTTCTGGATCATGGCAGGTTGCACAGCTTGTTGTTCCATCACCTGAAAGCCTTCTGTCAAAGAAAAGTTTTTTACCAAGCTCAACTTTTTCTTGTGTCATTGGATTATCCTTTGGAATAGGTGGTGGTGGTAGTGGTTCAAGCTTTTTTTTCTTTTTATCAGAGGCAAAACCATCAATATTTACAAGAGTAAAAATGATTAGAAAAACACTTAAAATGAAAATAATGTTACTTTTTCTTAGCATTTTGAAGCTCCTTTAAAATTATCTCCTTAAAATAATCATAATCTCTTACTCCTAAGACCTTTATTCCATTGATATAGAAAGCAGGCGTAACATAAAGGTCTAACTCTTTTGCAAGCTTTAAATCCCTTTCAATTATTGATGCTCCTTCTTGATTGTCTATTGCCTTTATGAATCTTTCCAGATCCAGATTAAGCTCCTTTGCATAGCCAATTAAAGATTCCCTGTCAAGTCTCGGTGAATTTTTTATTAATAACTCATGCATCTCAGCAAACTTACCCTGCTTCCATGCCTCCACTGCTGCCTCTGCTGCAATTCTTGCATAATCTCTGTAACGATAGGGGAAAAATTTAATAACAAGCTTAACTTTACCCTCTAATTCTTTTACCAATCCATCAATGGTCGGACCGACCTCTACACAATGGGGTCATTGATAATCAATAAATTCAATAATTGTAACAGGAGCATTTTCAGAACCAATGTATGGTGAATTCTCAATAGGTATAAAATATCTCTTTTCACTTGCTAAAACAGAAGAGCAAAAAAGAAATAATAAAAAAAAGATAAAACTTAATCTTCTCATAAAATCCTCCTTCCTTTAAATGCCCCCTGCAGGAATCGAACCTGCGACACCAGGTTTAGGAAACCTGTGCTCTATCCTACTGAGCTAAGGGGGCTTGAAAAAATTATACCAAATTGACCACAACTTAAACAAATTGATATAATTTTTAAAACTTATATAGGTTTAAATTTTATACAATTAAGGGAACAAAAATGATTCTTGTCAAAAATGCTATGGTAAATAATATTTATACCCTTTCAACAGAAAATACAATTTTTGAGCTTTTAGAATTGATGTCCCAAAGAGGAATAGGTAGTGTTATCATAACCAATGATAAAAAATTCCCATTACAAATACTTACGCTTAGAGACATCCCTAAAATTTTTAATTTATCATTGTCAACTAATAAAATAAGTGACCTACTTATTAAACTTAATAAAAAAAATTCAAAATTGATAACTATAAGAGCATCACAACATTTAATAACTGCGATGAATCTAATGAATAAACACAATATCAGTCATTTACCAGTCATTGATAAAAATAATCAATTAGTTGGAATAATTAGCATGAGAGATCTTTTAAAACATTTTCCAGGTGTGTTATTTATAGACCCTTTAACTGGCATTCACAATAGATTGTATTTAGATATTCTGAAATTGAAAATTGAAAAAAGCAAAATGAAAATATGCATTTTTATGATTGATATAGATAATTTTAAAAAAATAAATGATGAGCATGGACACTCAGTAGGTGACATTGTATTAAAAAATGTTGCTAAAACACTAAAATCTAATATCAAAGGATTCGATGAAGTAATAAGATATGGTGGCGAAGAATTTTTAGTTATTTTATACATATGTGATATAAATCAGATCTATAATATTGCAGAAAGATTAAGAAAAAAAGTAAAACAAATTAAAATACCAAAATATGAATCAATTCTTATAACTGTGAGTATTGGTGCGTACAGTTATGAACGCGGAGAGGATATAGATGAAGCAATAAAAAAAGCAGACATAGCAATGTATCAGGCAAAAAAAGCTGGCAAAGACAGAGTTTCAATATATGAAAATCAATAATATTTTCAATTTTGATATTAGTGCTGAAGACTTAACAGAAATTTTAAATAATATAGATCATAATCTTTCCTTAATAGATGAAGAATTTAATATTCTTTGGGCAAATAAGGCATATATAGATAGACTTGGTAGAAAATACAATCAAGTAATTGATAAAAAATGTTACTCCCTTTGGCATCATAGGGATAAAGTGTGCGAAAATTGTCCATGCGATAAGGCATTAAAAACTCATAAAGTAGAAACCAATGAAAGGATAACTGCAGAAGGAAGACATTATTTGCTAATTGCGATACCACTTAAATATAGTAAGAATAAGAAACAGATTTTTGGAATTGGAAGAGAAATAACAGAAACTAAGATAGCAAAAGAAAAATATAAAGAGGTCATTAAATCTCAAGCAATAAATTCTATTTTAGCCAACTTTATTCATCAACTAACAAATATATTAACTGGAATATACGGTTTTGCTCAATTACTTGAAAAAAACATCGAAGATGAGAAATTACAGAAATATTTATATAATTTAATAATTGCCTCTAAAAAAGGAATAAGTTTTGTAAATGCTTTAAAAAAACTAAAACCCACTATTTCAGATGAAGCTATCTTCGATTTAAATTATCTTTTAATATCATTAAAAAATATAATTAAAGAAATTTTAGGAGACGATATTATATTAGAGACATCTCTTTCCGAAATACCTCAAATGATTGAAGGGGATCCTTTACAAATAAAAGAGTTAATTATTGAAATAGTAAAAAATGCCAAAAATTCCATTCAAGGGAATGGTGTTGTATCAATATCTACTGAAAAAGTTAATTCAAAAGTATTACTTAAAATTAAAGATTCTGGGCAAGGAATGGATGAAAAAACACTCAAAAAATGTTTTGATCCTCTTTTTTCAACAGATCCTAAAAAATTTGGTTTAGGTTTAACAATTGTAAAAGGTATTGTAGAAACTCATAACGGTTATATAGAAATAAAAAGCAAAAAAGATTCTGGTACTACATTTAATATTTACTTTCCCTCTGTTACTTAACAACCAAAACAGGACACTTAGAGTATTCAACAACTTTTGAAGAAACACTTCCAATAAGAAATTTTTTTGTTCCGTGTTTTCCGTGGGAACCTGTAACAATTAAATCAACTTTCATTTTATGGGCTGTTTCAAGGATTTTTTCAGCGGGATCGCCCTGTCTTACAAGAAATTTAATCTCTATTGGTTTACCAGATAGAGATTTTCTAATTCTTTCCATTGTATCTTCTGTTTCTCTGGTTAAAACTTCAGTTATTCTTTGTCTGTCAGCATCGGAAAGTTCTGTAAGATAGAGCTCTGGGACAACAGCAAGCACAGTAAGAGATGAATTCATGCTTAAAGCGATCTCAAGTGCTTTTCTTAATGCCTTGTCTGAAGCTTTTGAGCCATCATGGGCTACTAAAATTCTCTGCATTTTTAATTCCTCCTTATATCTTTATGTCTTTTAAAAAATCTCTATATTCTTTATACCACTGCACTGTTTTACTTATTCCTTCTTCAATAGATACTTTTGGAATCCAACCAATGTATTGTTTTGCTTCTGTTATATCTGCCCATGTAGCAAAGATATCTGCTGGATGTCTTGGTTGCCATTGAATTTTTGCTTCTTTACCGAGAAATTTTTCAATTAGATTGATAACATAAATAAGTTCTACTGGATTGTCATTACCAAGATTTAAAATTTTGAACCCTTCAAGATTTAGACAGGATACTGTTGCTTCTGCAATGTCTTCAACAAAAGTGAAATCTCTTTTTTGTCTACCATCGCCATATACGGTGATTGGCTCACCAGAGTCTATTTTTTTTATAAATCTAAAAATACTCATATCAGGTCTACCAAGGGGACCATATACTGTAAAATATCTTGGAATTATTGTATTTATTCCATATAGATAATGATAACTATAGCAAAATAATTCAGCAGATTTCTTTGATGCTGGATAAGGTGCAAGGGGTTTATCAGTAAAATCAGAGACCTTAAAGGGAATCTTATCTGTATCTCCGTAGACACTTGAAGTTGATGCTAAAACAAAAACTTTTACATTAAAATCCTTAACATATTCAAGGAGATTGATTGTTCCCTTTACATTTGTGTCAAGATATCCCCATGGATTTTCTACAGATGCTCTTACTCCAGCTCTTGCAGCAAGATTTATGACTCCTTCTATTCTATGGGATTTAAAGATTTTTCTTAAAGTATCTAAGTCTTCAATATCTCCCTTGTAAAAAATAAAATTTTCATATTTTTTTAAAAAGTTCAATCTTAATTCTTTTATTTTTGGGTCATAGTAATCATTGATATTGTCAATTCCAATAACTATAAAATCTTTTTTTAAAAGCAAATCACATGTTGCCCATCCTATAAAACCAGCACTTCCTGTAACTAATATAGTCTGCATAGTTTTATATTTTAACATAAAAATTTACTTTCTTTGTTTTATTTTTATTTCCAAGGGAGTGTATTTAAAATCAAAAGTTTCTCTAAATAAATTCTCGATAAATTTTATATGATGTTGTTTAACTGCGGATTCATCATTTACAAAGGTCATAAAAGTAGGAGGTTTGATACCAACCTGTGTAATATAATAAAATCTTAATTCTTTTCCATGAGAAGAAAGAACTACATCCTTTAGCCTCTGACTAAAAAGCTTATTTAACTTTGATGTGAATAATCTTTTGTGATATTCTTCTAATATTTGATCAATAAGAGGAAATATTTTTGTAAGTCTTGTCTTATCCTCTCCAGAAACAGTTAAATAGGGAGCATAATCTACAAACCATAACTTGTGCTTTATTTCATTTTTAAAAAAATTTACCCTATTGTCTTTATCTTCATTAGGTATCAAATCCCACTTATTTATTAATAAAATCAATCCCTTTTTTTGTTCTGTCACTATTCCAGCAATTTTTTGATCTTGATTAACAATACCTTCATTTGCATCAATTACAAGGATTGCAATATCTGCTCTTTCTATGCTTCTTAAAGCCTTAAAATACGAAAGCTTTTCAACATAGGCTATTTGTGTTCTTTCATTTTTGTAGTAAGAAAGTCTCCTTATTCCTGCTGTATCGATAAATAAATATTTTTTCCCATAATAAGTGCATACTGCATCAACAGCATCTCTTGTTGTTCCAGGAATAGGACTTACTATCATCCTTTTTTTACCAAGTAAGGCATTGATAATTGTTGATTTACCCACATTGGGTCTGCCAACAATGGCGATTTTAGGCAAATTTTCTGTTTCAATTTTAATTTCGTAGTATTTGGGAATTTTTTCGAGAATTTTATCAATTAATTCTTCTATGCCATATCCTGTAATTGCAGAGATAGGTAAAAATTGGTCTGTTCCTATGGAATAAAATTCATATATTTTGTCAAGCTTTGAAGGGTTATCTATTTTATTAATTACCCATATAATATCTTTTCCAGTATTTCTAAGTCTTCTTGCTATCTCTATGTCAAAGGGAAGTAATCCCTCCTTTCCATCAAGAAGGTGAATGATAAGATCTGCCTCTGATATTGCCATATTAACCTGTTCAAGCATCTGTTTTTGAATAATATCCTCTGCCTTTTCATCAGGAAAAAATCCACCTGTATCAACAACGCTAAATTCTCTATCATCCCATTTTGCTAATCCATAATTTATATCTCTTGTTACACCTGGAAGTTTATCTGTAATAGCCTTAATTTTTTGATTAGATTTAATTAGTCTATTAAAAAGCGTTGATTTACCCACATTGGGTCTGCCAACAATAACTACTGTAAACATTTTTTCTCCTTTTTAAGTTTCTGAAAATTCTTTGGGTAAAGATATGCCAAGGGATTTTATTTTTTTGTATAGATTACTTCTTTCAATTCCGATAATTTCAGCTGTCTTTGTCATGTTCCAGTTATTTTCTTTAAGTTTTCGTATTAAAAAATCCCTTTCAAAGGCATCTTTTGCTTCTTTAAAAGTGTTATATTTAAAATAACTTTCCTCCTTTTTACTTTGTCCTATAATTCCGGTACTCTCAATATCAGAAAAAGTTATTACTTCATTAATCGTCATAATCATAAGTCTTTCTATAGCATTTCTTAATTCACGAATATTACCAGGCCAATCATAATTTTGAAGTATCTTCATTGCTTGTTGATCTACTGTTTTTACTTTCCATCCCTTTTCTTTGCTAAATTCATCAATAAAATATCTAATAAGTTCTGGTATATCTTCCTTTCTCTCTCTTAAAGGAGGAATATAAATAGGAACTACATTGAGTCGGTAATAGAGGTCTTCTCGAAAATTACCTTTTTTTATCTCTTTTATAAGGTCTTTATTAGTTGCAGAAATAATTCTTACATTTACTGTTATGTCTTTTGTGCCTCCTACTCTTTGAAACTTTTGCGTTTCAATTACTCTTAATAATTTTGCCTGTGTAAGTAACGACATATCGCCAATTTCATCAAGAAAAAGAGTTCCTCCGTTGGCAAGCTCGAATTTACCGATTTTTCTCTCTATGGCACCTGTAAAGGCTCCTTTTTCATGCCCGAATAGTTCACTTTCAATTAATTCCTGAGGAATTGCCGCACAATTTACCTCTACAAAAGGAGCACTTGCACGATTACTCAGTGAGTGAATTGCTCTTGCAACAATTTCTTTCCCTGTTCCGCTTTCACCTATTATTAAAACCCTTGAATCTCCCTTAGCAATAAGTTCAATCTGACTTTTTATTTTTTTCATTGCCGATGAAGAACCAACAAGTTCATATTTTTTATCTATACTGCTACGAAGCTTTATGTTCTCCCTTTCAAGCTTTTTAAATTGTAATGCCCTTTCTGTAGTTAATATAACTCTTTCCATTGAGAGAGGTTTTTCAAGAAAATCATAGGCACCAAGTTTTATAGCCTCCACAGCTATCTCTACATTGCCGTGTCCTGAAATCATAATTATGGGAATATCTGAATCTTTTTCTTTTATTATCTTTATTGCCTCAATTCCGCTCATTTTTGGAAGCCATACATCGAGAAAAATTAAATCTATTTCCTCTTTCTCAAGTATCTCTAAAGCAGTCTCTGCATCCTCTATTAAAAAAACATCGTATCCCTCATCTTCAAGAATACCCGAAAGGGTATCAAGAATTCCTTTTTCATCATCAACTATTAAAATTTTTCCTTTCAAGCAGGCACCTCTATTCTGAATATAGTTCCCTTTGGATAATTATCTTCAACAGTTATCTTTCCTCCATGTTCAGTTACAATTTTTCTTGCAATTGCAAGTCCAAGTCCTGTACCTTCTTTATTTCTTGAAAAATATGGTAAGAATAACTTTTCCTTTGTTTCATCATCAATTCCTTCTCCTGTATCAGCAATTTCGATAATAAGTTTATTATTTAGTTTAACAGATATTGTTATTTCACCCTTAGCATTCATAGCTTTTATAGCATTGTCAATTATGTTGATTAAAACTCTTTTAAATTCTTGGTAATCAAGTGGAACAGGTTTTACTGGTTCATTGAATATTATATTTATCTTAACATCTTTGTATCCCCTATAAAGTTCTGTAACTTCTTCTATAAGATTCAAAGGATTTGCTGGTTCCTTCTTTATTTCAGGAAGCCTCCCAAATCTCTGAAATGTATCAATCAGATTTTTAAGGGAATTTACTTCTGAGATTATTGTCTGAGTTGACTTTTCAAAAACTTTACTGAAATCTTCATCTTTATTTTTCCATTTCTTTATAAGTCTCTCTGTGGCAAGTTTTATTGGAGTAAGAGGATTTTTTATCTCATGGGCAAGCCTTCTTGCAACCTCTTCCCAGGCAATTGCCTGTTGAGCCTTTACTATTTCTGTAATATCATCAAAGACAACAAGAATTCCAGTAGCCCTGTCAAGATCATCTTCCCGTAAAGATATAATTCTTGCCTTGATTTTCTTCTTTACACCCTTTATTGTTATCTCAAGATCCCTTGTAATTTCAGTTATCCTTTCTCCAGAAATCTCCTTAATGAAACTTTTTAAATATTCGGATTCAATATTTTCCAAAAGTTTTGAATAATGCATATTTTTAGCTTGCTCATTAGAAATCTGAAGAATTTCCTCCCCTGCTTTGTTAATAGTTAATATATAACCTTCTAGATTAACAAATATTACACCCGATGTAATGTTTGAAAGAATTCTTTCAAGTAATAGATTTCTTTCTGATAAATCAACATAAGCTTTATCAAGTTTTTCTATCATATAATTAAAAGAATTAACGAGAATACCTATCTCATCTGAACTTTTAGTTTGAATCTTTACTTTAAGGTCTCCCTGCGAAACCCTTTGAGTGGCTTGGACAAGCTCCTTTAAGGGGTTTGTAATTTCTTGAGAAATCTTTAAAGATGCCCATAATGCAAGAAATATTATTATCAGGCTTAAAAAACTAAAAAACATTAAATAATTTGATTTTACAGGTTTCCTTAGTGAACCAACTTTCAAATATTCCTCATTATATGATTTAAGTTCCTCTACTTTTTTCGTAATGTGCAAAGGAATATTAATTTTTGCAACCATGATGCCACCTTTATATGGAATTGCTGCTAAAACCTGATCTCCTTCAGAAGAAGACAAAACTTGAGTTGATTTTTTACCTTCAAAGGCTTCTTTAAAAACTTCAGGCATATTATTAAATGGACTGTTTAATCTTTGAACTGTTATGCCTGTAGGAAGATTTTTTATTCTTCCATCTGCGTAATCTTCAAGGATACTCAAAAGTTTTTCTCTTTCAAAATCATAAAAGGACTTTACAGTTTCAACTGCATTGGAAATTACTTTTCTATTATACTTAGAAAATATTTTTTCAATAGAGCTTTCAAGAATGCCACTGAAGGTAACAAATAATAGAATAGAAGGAATCATTACTAAACCAACAAAAATAGTAACTATCTTTATTCTAAATCTATAGCCTGGTACCTCTCTATGTTTTTCAATATAAAGCCTAACAACACTTCTTATTACAAAAAAGGCAAGAGTTATTATGGCAATTATATTTATTACAAAAAGAGATACAATAATGAATCGTGTGGGAATCTTTTCAGGTGGAAGTCTTAAAAGGTATACCTCGAAACCTAAAACAATGAGAAGTAAAAATGTGAGAAAAACAGGGAAAAAATATTTTTTTACTTTATCATTCATGGTAGTCTAAAACTTTCTGATTCTTTAATTATTTTTTTTTCATACTTTGGTATAAAAAATAAAATATGTTCAAGAACTGATGGAAGTTTTTTTATGTTCGACTCCACAGTAACTTTTACATAATATTTGCCTTTTTGTAAATTGCTTATTTCTAAAAATTTTACAGGATTAATTTTTAAACCCCATTCTAAAGCATCCTGCCAATTTTTAAATTTTTTCTCTATTAAAATTTGTCCTTCTATACTCTTTACAATAAATTCCTCTTTAATTGGATCAGAGATAAATATTCTCTGGATTTGAACACCAGATATAAATTCATCGGGTATAATAGACCATTTTCTGTAAAAATCAATCAAGATGAAAAGATTCTTGCTGAGACCTTCCTTAAAATCATCAATAAACTCTTTTGAAGGAATAATACGCGTTGTTACTTCGATTGAGTTTTGCATTCTGTTAATGCTTATTTCCATATCTTCAATTGCAAAGGCATTGCTGAAGTTTATAAAAATTAGTAGCAAGAGTAAAAATAATTTAATTGGGAATCTCATAATGAATTTATTATATTACTTTTTGCTTTACTTTTTCTTGATGTCTGTGATAAAACTAATTAAAAATCTGGAGGTGTAAAAATGAGGAAATTATTTATCCTAATTAGTTCCTGTGTGATTTTATTTACTGGATGTGCAACAAAGGAATATGTTAAAGAGCAGACCGATCCTATTAATCAAAGACTTGAAAGAATTGAAAAACAACTTGAAAAAATGAATAATGATATCTCCTCTCTTCGAACAGATATAAAAAATGTTGATTCAAAGGTAGACTCTGTTAATTTGACAGCAAAGGAAGCATTAAAAAAGTCAGAAGATGCAGTAAAAGAGTCTAAGGCAGCTTCACTTCGTGCTGATGATGCAGCTCAGAAGGCACAGGCAGCAGCAGAAACTGTAAAAAAAGCCTTTGAATTACAACAAAAGAAATAAGTTTGACTTTTTAATTTAATAAATATTAAATTTTTTGATTGTGAAAAATCAGTTCATTCATTCTCTATGGATAGGACTTACTGCTGGTTGTTTTGGGGGGCTTGTTGGACTCGGAGGCGGAGTGGTTATGATTCCACTTATGGTAGCTATTCTTAAGATTACTCAGCACAAAGCTCACGGAACAAGCCTTTTTGCTTTGGTATTTACAGGAATCACAGGTGCGATTACTTACGGAATGAAAGGTTCTGTTGACGTTCTTGCTTCTTTAATTTTAGCTGTAACAGCAATCTTTACTGCCAGAGCAGGTGCTCGATTTGCCCACAGTTTACCAGAATGGAAACTTAAGAGATTCTTCGGAGGCTTTTTAATCTTCGCGGCTTTAATTCTTCTTACAAAACCCTATCTTGCTAATTTGTATCATTTTGAAATTGCAGGTATTGCAAAAATTTTTACACTTCTCATAATAGGTATTTTTGCTGGGTTTCTTGCAGGTATGATGGGCATAGGAGGCGGAACTGTGATGGTTCCTGCTTTAGTTATTATTTTGAATTATGGTCAACATATAGCTCAAGGAACATCACTGTTATGCATGGTTCCTGCTGGTGCAGTTGGTGCTTATACTCATTTAAAACTTGGTAATGTTATCAAAACACTTCTTCCTAGCTTGATTACTGGAATTATTGGCGGAACATACATCGGTTCTAATATTGCCCATGCTTTACCAGCGTCTTATTTAAGGGTAATATTTGCTTTAATTATAATATGGACTGGAATAAGATTTTTAAGAACGCCAAAACCTGTAAAATGATTTATAAAAGAGCTGTCTTTTTTATTATTTATATATATATATTTCAAATAAGCACAGCTTTTGCCCAAGAAGAACTCCCAAAAATTAAACTTAAAATTGGCAAACATGAAGAATTTTACAGATTAGTTTTTGTTTTTGATAATACAGAGATTTTACAGTCAACCAGTGTGAATATTTTAAAAGATAATAAAATTAAAGTCTCCTTATCTGAAGATTTCCAAATTGAATACAGAGATAAAGTTTTATCTGATAGTGAAAAATTACATGGAATAGATATTAAAAAAATTGATAAAAGTTTTATTTTTGAAATCCCTTCTTTAAGGGACATAAAAGTTTATAAATTGATTTCTCCTCCAAGATTAGTAGTTGATGCTTATGTAAATCAGATTATTGGAGATGAAAAATTGTTAAATGGTAAATTCTCAGTTATAATTGACCCTGGACATGGTGGAAAAGATAAAGGATTAGCCCAAAATAATGTTAGCGAAAAAGATATTGTATTGTTTATTTCGAAGAAAATCTCCTCCAAATTAGCTCAGAATGGTATAAAAAATATACTAACTCGTGTTAGAGATGAAGAAGTTTCCCTAAAAAAAAGAATCGAAATAGCTAATAATCAAAATCCCTCTATTTTTTTAAGTATTCATATCTCTCAGGAAAATTTATTCAGACTGTATTATTTTCCAAATGAAAAGACTCAGATAACCAAAAAATTAATATCAAATCTTAGGGAAAAAATTCTCAATAACTCTTCAGAACCTGTGGTAATTGAAGAAATACCTATATATTTAATTCATAAAATAAATTCACCTGCTTTATTAATTGAAATTCCCCAAAAAGCTTTACTTAAAGAGAAAAAATACTTAAATAAAATTGTTGATGTCCTATCTCAGAGTTTATTTGAAATAGGAAAAGCTAATGAAAAATTCACAAAAAATAAATAAAAAAATAATCTATATTTTAATTTTTGCTGTAATATTAGCTTCAACTGTAATTGGATACTTTTTCCTTTTCAAAAGAGATGGAGAAAAAATAATTAATCAAGAAGAACAAACAACGGAAATATTTAAATTAATATTGCCCCTAAATAATTCATTGATTATTAAAGAAATTTATATAAAAAAGGAAAATGGTGAATTAAAAAAATTGGAAAAAGTTTTAGAAATTTTTTTCAATGAACTTCCCCAGCCAATGAATGAGACAAAAATTTATTCTATATTTCGTGATAAAGAAAACAAAATTTATTTAAACTTATCAGGCAATTTTGCAACATCAAGGGATGCTAAAAATGAATTTTATCTTATTAAAGGTTTATATTCAACAATAAAAACTAACTTTAATTGGATAACAGATGTTAAAATATTAATATCTAATGAAGAAAAAGAAACTCTCTCTGGTCACATACCAATTGAGTCTTTAAAAGAATCTGTGGAGGCAAATTAAATGAAAGAAAATCCCATAGGAATTTTTGATTCAGGAGTTGGTGGTCTTACTGTTCTTAAAGAAATATCAAAATTAATCTCTACAGAAAATATAGTCTATTTAGGAGATACTGCTCGAGTTCCCTATGGAATTCGTTCAGCTGAGACAGTTGTTAAATATTCTATTGAATGTGCAGACTTTCTATTTAAAAAACAAATAAAAATGCTTGTTGTAGCTTGCAATACCTCTTCATCTGTAAGCCTCCATGTTTTAAGGGAAAGATTTCCGATTCCAGTTATTGGAGTTATTGAACCAGGTGTCAGAGCAGCACTAAAAGTTACAAAAAATGGGAAAATTGGCATAATTGGAACAGAAGCAACTGTTCAAAGTGAATCTTATGCAAAAAAAATCAAATCATTAAACCCTAATATAGAGGTTATTTCAATAGCCTGTCCATTATTTGTACCTCTGGTTGAAGATGGTATTTTAGAGGGAACTATTGCTGAATTAGTAGTTGAGAGGTATCTTAAAGATATGAAAAATAGCGGAATTGATACCTTAATTCTTGGTTGTACTCATTATCCATTATTAAAAAAAACTATTCAGAAATATATGGAAGGAATAAATCTTGTTGATTCTGCACAGGAAATAGCACAAGAAGTAAGGACACTCCTTGCTCAGAGAGGGCTTCTTAATGAAAAATCTGATGGGCATTATAAAATCTTTTATGTAACCGATTCACCAGAAAGATTTAAAAAAATTGGGGAAATATTTTTAGATTATGAACTTAACAATATTTTTAAAGTATCTCTTTAGGAGGCAACATAATAATGAGACCTGATGGAAGAAAAAATGATGAAATTAGACCTGTAAGGATTGAAAAAAATTTCATAAAAAATGCAGATGGCTCAGTTTTAATTGAACTTGGAAACACCAGAGTAATATGTACTGCTTCAATAGAAAACAAAGTTCCACCCTTTTTAAAGGATCAGAAAAAGGGCTGGATCACTGCTGAATATGGAATGTTACCACGTTCAACGCCTGTAAGAATGCTTAGGGAGGCAACTGCTGGAAGAGTTGGAGGAAGAACTCATGAAATTCAGAGACTTATTGGAAGGTCATTAAGAGCAGTTGTTGACCTTGAAAAACTTGGGGAAAGAACAATATGGATTGATTGCGATGTTATTGAAGCTGATGGAGGCACAAGGACAGCTTCAATAACAGGTGGATATTTAGCTTTAAAGGAAGCTATAAAAAAAGCAATGAATGCTGGAATGATTACTGAATATCCAATTAAAGACCACATCGCAGCAATAAGCGTTGGAATAGTAACCGGTGAACCCCGTCTTGACCTCTGCTATCATGAAGACTCTCATGCAGAAGTTGATATGAATATAGTAATGACAGGATCTGGTAAATTTATAGAAATACAGGGAACAGCTGAAATAATGCCTTTTTCTAAGGAAAGTCTATTTCAGCTTATTGCTTTAGCAGAAAAAGGAATAAGAGAAATAATAGGAGTTATAAACAGTATTTAGTGAGCATGTATCATGTATTAATACTGCATTTGGATGATACATACTTTTATCAAAGAAAATTAAGAAAAAGCGCAACAAGGGAAATAGACCTTCGTTTTCTCAAAGAGAAAAAAATTAATGTATCCATTAGATAAATTAAAATTTATGGAAAAAAGAATTCCAATTAATAAATCGTTAATAAATTTAATAGGCAAAGGCGATTATCATTACTTTTCATTCATTTTTTTAAAATTAATAAATGAACCCTTTGTGCTCTTAGTTATTGACAGCCATCTTGATATGAGATATTCTAAGGATAACTTCATAAGATGTGACTCTTGGATTTACAATACAGGACTTCTAAATAATCTTAGACAAATCTTTTACATTAACTCTTCAAATATTGATAATATACCTGAGATAATGATTCCAGTGTATATAAGCATAGATAAGGATATAATTGATAGGAAATATTTAAAAACGAATTGGACAAATGGAAATCTTTCACCAGATCAACTTTTTGAATTTTTATCAAAGATTCAGTCTAAAAATAAAATAATCGGAGTAGATATATGTGGAGAACCAGAATTTAATATACAAGAAATAAGAAAAAGTGAAGTAATCAATCTTTCCATAACTAATATTTTTCAGTCATTTAAACTTAAAAAATCTGCCTGATTTGATCATAAAAAAATTTTTATAGGAGTGAACAAAATTGGAAAAAATAATTATAGTAGGGCATGGAACTCCAAATGAAGATGCTAATAAACTTGCTGATTTAACAAAAGCTCTTGCAATAACTCTTAAAAAACAACCAGAAGATATAAAATATGCTTATATTAAGTATGGAAGTCCTTTAATTGAGGAATCTATAATAGAATGCATAAAAGAAAATGCAAAAAAAATTATAATCCATCCTCTTTTTCTTTTTTCAGGGTTCCATGTTAACTATGATATTCCTAAAATAATCAAAAAATTTAGAAAAAATTATCCTCACATTGAGATAATTTACACAAAACCATTAGGTCTTCATGAAAAATTACTTGAAATTATAAAAGAAAGAATTGATGAAATAAAACAAGACTCTTTCAAAAATGAGGCTAATTAAATTTCTAATTTTTTTATCTTACAATAAAAACTTCTTCCTGAAGGAGTACATGTTACGGGATTCCTTTCTAAATCATCAGTAAGGTTATTAAGATTCCAGTTATCATCAACTTCTCCCCATCCCCATGCTATTCTTACTACTCCTTCTGGAACAGCATCAGAAGTTTTAATTTTCATGGTCAGACTACCCCTTGGTGTTGTGATTTCAACTAAATCTTCCTCCTTTAAACCAAGTTTTTGAGCATCCTGAAAATTGATATCTACAAAGGGTTCTCTTTCAATGTTTCTTAATTCATCAACATGTCTGAATTGAGTATGGGTAAAACAACTTACTCTCTCTCCACTTATTCCTATAAAATCGTATCCCTCTTTCTCAAAAATGATTGTTTGTCCGTGGATTCCCCGCATAAAGGGAACAGGGTCAAATCCAGATTCATAAAGTCTTTCAGAGTATATTTCTACTTTTTTGGATGGTGTTTTAAAACCCTCTTGTTCAAATTTTCTGAATCTTGGTTTTTCATACCAGACTCCATTAGGATTATTTTTTAAATCTTCCAATTTCAATCCTGTTGGCTGTAACTGAAAATCAAGGGCATCCTCAACTGTATCCCAGGGAAAGTATTCCTTTAGTTCCAATGTCCTTGCAAGTTCAAAGATTATTTCAATATCAGATTTACTTTCACCAATTGGTTCAATAACCTTCTGTTGTAACATTATAAGACAGTTTCTTATATATGCTCTGTTAATCTGGGTTTTTTCAAAACAGCTTGATGCAGGCAAGACAACATGAGCATAATTACTTGTTTTGTTTAAAAACATATCAATCATTACAAGACATTCAAGTTTCTGTAAAGCCTTTCTTACTCTTCGTGAATCCATCATAGTTACTGCAGGATTAGCGGATTGAACAAGCAACATCTTAACTGGATAAGGGTCTTCATCAATTATGGCATCTATAAGACAGGACTGTCCATGAAGTCCCCATGTGGGATGAAATTTTTCAAAAAGAGGATATTTATACATAACTGACTTAATGTCTGATATTTTTTCTTTGAGTTGAATATTGCGAATTGGAATAGGTTGAGGAATAAAATCTCCGCCAGGGATATCAATGTTACCAGTAATGGCTCTTAATATGCAGATAGCCCTTGTTGCATCAAATACATTAAGTTGCATGTCAATACCATTTCCATCAATTATACAGGCTGGCTTTGTTTTTGCATATATCTTTGCTATTTCTTTAATTAAATCTCCATCTACCCATATCTGCTTAGATACTTTTTCAGCATCATAAAGGGAGACAATATCTTTTAAGGCTTCAAAGCCCATACAATAATTATTAACGAAATCTCTATCATAAAGTCTCTGTTTAATTATTTCATTTATAATAGCCATTGCAAGTAAACCATCATGGGCAGGTTTTATTCTTATCCAGATATCAGCTATTTCAGTAAAAAATGTTTTTACTGGATCTACCACTATCAATTTAGCTCCTCTTTCCTTAGCGAAAATTATTGCCTCTGCCATTTGAGGTAGTGTATTTCTATCATTTTTCCCCCAAATAATTATACATTTAGAATCCTTAACCTGTGGAATGGTAATAGCACCATAGGTATAGTTATGTGCCATCTCTCTGGCTACAAAGCAAACTGAACCATTTCCAACTGCATTTGGTGAACCAAAGGCACTCATGAGCCTTACTGCATAATCCCACGATGTTCCCCAGTCAGCTGCCATGCCTCTTAAAAGAGCAACTGATGAAGCACCATATTCCTTTTTTATTTTATTCATTTTGTAAGCTATAAAGGATAAGGCTTCCTGCCACGAAACCTCTTTAAATTCTTCATTTAATTTTTCTCTAAAAAGAGGTTTTTGAAGTCTTTGTTTTGAATAAATTATTTTCCTTACATTTGCAAGCTTAGAACAGAATATTGTTTTTTCAAAGGGAGTAATTCTTTTTGCTCCTGTAATTTCTCCTTGTTCAATATTAACTTCTACAGGACAGCAGGCTGAACAAAGTCTACAAATTGTTATTTTTTTCATATTTCACCTATCTTGAGGCTTTTACATATAAACTTCTGATAAATTCAAAATGATTTCTATGATTTCGTATTTTCCAGAAAATCTCTCCTCTGTGATTTATATTCCATGATGGATAAATTTGATTTTTTAAAATTTCAATAATATTTTCAATTCCGTAACCACTGTATTCACCCTCTTTTTTTCCTCCAAGCCAATCCTCAACTTTTGCTACTTCTTCATTCCATGAAAAGGGATCTGAAATAAGGAATTGAGCATTCTTAAAAGAAGAGACCCTATTTATCTCCTCAATATGCTTAAACGGTAAAGGAACTTTATCTATAACATTTAAAGAAAGCACACATCTAAAAACTTCTTTTTTAAAGGGAAGAGCCAATGCATCAGCAATAATGAAATCAATATTTTCTATCCTGTAATCATCGGGGAGTTTTATTTTAGCGGGTTTTGTAATGTATCCTTCTTCAATTAAATCAAAATTTAATTCCCTGTATTTCATCAATTCTCGTGCTGTCTTGACAAAAGAGAGTGAAAGGTCAATCCCTATCGAAAATTTACTTTTCTTTGCTAACTCAAAAACTGTTCTTCCAACAGCACTTCCTATATCAAGAGAAATTCCAATGACTGGATTAACTAAAGATGCCCATTGAGGATATGCAGGTATCCATTCTTCATCATTAAGCCAATCACCATAATGACTCCAAAGATAGGAAGATATAACCTTTGGATGCTCATATTTATTATATCTGCTTGGAGACCAATTAGGGTTAGGAGTAAGTATTGCTATACCATTTTCAATTCTGTATTTTGCACCACATTTATTACATATAAGATTACCTGAGACAATATCATTGGATTCATGAATATAATTCTTTAATTCCAAATAATTTTCCTCAGGCAAGCATGATGGACATATTAATATTTCTAACAGAAAATCCCGCACTGTTAATTATAAATTATTTTCCCCATTTTTTGCAATTGACTAATTTTCCATGTGCAATGTTTAGGGGTTGCTACTATATAGATTTCATATTACTTTTTTTCTAAATATTGTTATTTATATACTGAACCCATTAGAAAGTGGACAAAGGCAATCTGTAGAGGTTAAACTTTCTGCATATGCAGGGAGAAAATCCCTATAAAAAGGGAAAAATATTGCATAGAACTTTACAAATTGAAACCCTAAAAAGTGTCCACAAAAATAGAGGCTTCTCTCGGTATAAAAACAATAGCAGCCCTACTTTCACCATAGAGGTAAGACCTGTATATCACTGGACAGAAAAAAGAATCAAGGGACATCTGGTAGTATGTTTTCTTTCCTTTTTATTTATGAGGGTCTTAGAGACTGCATTAAACAAAGATGTATCAACAGAAAGAATAAAAGAAGCTTTAAGGAGCATAACACTGACAGGGTTTAACATAAATGGCAAGGAATACTATTTAAAAAACAAGATGGATAAAGTAGTAAAAGCTTTATTTAAAATATTGAAAGTAAATGAACCAGCCAATGTAACAGCCAAAGAAGAATTCAGAATATAAAAGATAAAAAATCATAAAGTTACCTTTTTGTTGTACAAAAATTTGCATTTTCAAAAAATAAAATTCAATATTTTCAATAACTTACAAAATTAAGTTGATAAACCAAGGACTTCTTCAAAATTAAGAATGTCCATGTACTGCCATTCTCTCCATGCAAGTACATAAATACCTTGTTTGGTTGCATACTTTATAACATTTTCTGGGAAGGTGATACTACCAAATATTACTATTAACTCTTTGCGATTGTGTTCGGGGAAAAATTCAAAAAATCTCTCGCTTTTCTTCTTTATTTCCTTTACATCTTCAACTCTTGGGGTTGAACGAGCCTCTATCATGAAAATTTTATCATCACAGCCTGCAATGGCATCTATTTCATAGTCTTCACCATTTTTTCTTCTGAAAATTCTTTGCCCTTCCATTGTAACTTCACATTGGAAGTATTTACTTAGAGTGGGTCTTAATGTAGGTGCTATAAGATCTTCAACAATGGTTCCCATTTTCTTTGCAAGGGCGCTCCATTCTTTATTTTTTCTGATGTTTTCTTCTTCCTGCCTTCTTTTGAATTCCAGCATTTCATCTTTAAAAGCTTTCATTTCATCTTTAAAAACTTTCATTTCATCTTTAAAAACTTTCATTTCATCTTTAAAAACTTTCATTTCTTCCTGAAATGCTTTTCTATCTCTTTCAGCTTCTTCAATGTATCTATCTATTTTGTTTTCAAGCCTTCTTAACGCAATATCATTGTTAACGATAAACTGTCCAAGAAGACTTTCAAGTGATTCAACTCTATATTCTAAGGTTTTCATTTTTAACCCCCAAAAATATTTCTTATCTTACTATATCAACTTTTAAATTTATTGTCAATTATATCCCTTAAATCATCTAAAACACATCTGTCGTTGTAATAGGCGGAGAAATTAATTGCTTTAGTGTTTGCCACATTAAATCCTCTTTTTAATAGCTCCTCATAAAGACAATCATAAAATTTTTTTTGATAAGCATAAGTTTTGTATTTTTGTCAATTAATTTTTCATCCAACATTTTTTTAAGTTCACCAATAAAATCAGGCATATTATTATAATTTCCTGCCTTTTAATTTTTTCAGAAGTTTTTTTACCCTCCAAATCCTTTTTTATAGGATAGAACATAGCATACATGAGAAAGAATCCATCCCTTTTAAAACTTTAAAGTAACTCTGCTTTTTTATGAGTTTTTTTCTAGTAGTCAATATCATAAATTGCTTTGATTATTGTACTGAAAAGAATTTCTGAACTTCGGTTGTTTTCAAAGTAAAAATAGGACATGTCATCTTTATTCTTGTATGCCGGTGGAGATTCACATACAAATAGATATTTTATATATTCTGGTCTGTATTTTAAGGATGCCTTTTTGTAAATCTCTATGTCTGCTTTAATTCTTAGGGGTTTAATGCCTCTAAGCTCTGTCCTGAGCGAAGGAACTATCTAATTGAAAAATCTCTCGGGGGAAAAAAGGATGAGATTCTTCGCTGACGCTCAGAATGACCCTTCTGTGTCATCCTGACCCTAAGCCGAAGCCCTGAACTTATGCAAATGGTCAGCGAAGCAAATCTCTAATTGAAAAACAACTTTGGTGAAAAAGAAGGGGATTCTTCGCTGATTTTTACTTGGAAAAGGATGAGATTCTTAACTCCGCTTGCGCTCCGTTCAGAATGACAGAAAAAAGGGGCAGAATGACACTTTCCCTGTCACTTTTTTTATTTGTCACCCTGAGGCGAAGCCGAAGGGTCTCCTCCCTTTTTGTCATTCCGAGCGGGTTCAATACCCCGAGAAATCTCTAAAAAAAAGAGTAGATTCTTCCTCTTCGCTTCGGCTCAGGGTCAGAATGACAAAAAAGAAACTCAGAATGAAAGAAAAAAAGAGCAGACGCTTTCCTGAGCAAAGCCCTGAGCCGAAGCCCTGAGCTTCTGCTAAGGGTCTGCGAAGGGTCAGTGAAGGGTCAGCGAAAGGACAGCGAAGGAACGACAAAATCACCCAAAAAGAGATTTCTATCGGCAATTTAAAGTTTTTAATTATGAAGTAAAGAAAGAATGATGAAATTGATTTAAAATTCAAAATGCATAAAATTAAAGACAAGAATATGTTTTTATGTATTATGAAAAACCTGTCTTAGCTTTTTAAATTCTTTAACGCAAGTTTATTCAATGCATTTATATATGCCTTTGCAGAAGCTACAATTATGTCTGTATCAGAACCGTGTCCACGAACAGTATGCCCTCCTTCTTCCAGAATTACAGTTACCTCGCCAAGAGCATCTGTTCCACCCGTGATTGCTTTGATTTCAAATTTATTAAGTTCAGCCTTTGAGTCTGTGAGCTCTGTTATGGCTTTATAAACTGCATCAACAGGACCATCTCCTGAAACTGAAATCTCTTTTTCCTCTCCATTTATTTTCATTCTAACTGTGGCAGTTGGCTTTTTCTTTGTTCCACTGCTTACTTCAAGGTCAACAAGCTGATAAACTTCTGTAATTCTTAATACTTCATCGGATACTAATGCTTCAATGTCTTCATTGAATATGTATTTTTTCTGGTCTGCAAGTCTTTTAAATCTTTCAAAGGCTCTGTTTATTTCTTCTTCAGTAAGGCTAAAGCCAAGCTCTTCAAGTCTTGTCTTAAAAGCATGTCTACCAGAATGTTTTCCAAGAACAATTTTTGAACTCGGGATTCCAATATCCTGAGGTCTCATGATTTCATAGGTTGTTCTCTCTTTGAGAACTCCATCCTGATGAATTCCTGCTTCATGGGCAAAGGCATTTGCTCCAACAATTGCTTTATTAGGCTGAACAACCATTCCAGTAATTTTGCTTACAAGTCTGCTTGTCCTGTAAAGCTCCTGAGTTACAATACCTGTGTCAGCTTTGAAAAAATCACCCCTTACTTTAAGCGCCATAACAATTTCTTCCATTGCAGCATTTCCAGCTCTTTCACCAATTCCATTAATTGTACATTCAACCTGACCTGCGCCTTTAAGTATTGCTGTAAGTGAATTTGCTACTGCAAGCCCAAGGTCATTATGGCAGTGTACACTTATTGTGGCTTTATCAATGTTTGGAACTTTGTTCATTAAATATTCAATAAGTTCTCCGTATTCCTGAGGTATTGTGTATCCCACAGTGTCAGGGATATTGACAGTTGTTGCTCCTGCTTTTATTACCTCTTCAGTTACTTTACAAAGATAATCCCAGTCTGAACGAGTCGCATCTTCTGCTGAAAATTCCACATCATCAGTGTATTGTTTTGCCTTTTTAACAGCCTTTACAGCTGCTTCAATCACTTGTTCTCTGTTCATACGGAGTTTATATTTTAAATGAATATCTGATGTAGCAATAAATGTATGGATTCTTTTTTGTTCTGCAGGTGCCAATGCTTCTGCAGACCTCTCAATATCCTCATCACGGGCTCTGCAAAGTCCAGCAACAACAATGCCTTTTACTTCCTTTGCAATCCTGTTTACTGCCTCAAAATCACCAGGTGAAGCAATTGGAAATCCTGCCTCTATGATGTCAACTCCGAGTTTTTTAAGTTGTCTTGCTACCTGTATTTTTTCATCAACATTCATTGATGCACCAGGAGACTGCTCTCCATCTCTCAGCGTTGTATCAAATATTTTTATCCTTCTCATCCTGCACCTCAGGTTTTTGTTTTCTTTTTTTGATTAAAATAATTATATTTTCAATTATACCCCAAAAAACATAAGTACTTGCAAGTATAAATATGGCAAAGGGTGGATGAATTACAATAAATAAAATTAAAAAAACGAAAAATAAAAGTATCCAAAAAGGCTTTTTTTCTTTAAAATCAACCTCTTTTAGTCCATGAAATTTAAGATTGCTGACCATTAGAAAAGATAAAACAAGAGTTAAAACAGGGAAAAACAAATTTTTCTCCGGAGTATAATTCAGAATTTCCTGACAAAAAATCACAGTAGATGCAAGCATTGTTGCAGCACCTGGGATTGGAAGTCCTTTGAAGGATTTTATTACTTCAACAACTATATTAAACCTTGCCAATCTTAAAGCTCCACAGGCAGCAAATAAAAAAGCTATGGCAAAACCGACTCTGCCAAAATCAAAAAGTGCCCATTTATAAATAAGAATTGCAGGCGCCACTCCAAAGGTAACAAGATCTGATAAAGAATCAAGTTCTATGCCAAATCGAGTTGTAGTTCTTGTTAGTCTTGCTACCCATCCATCAAGTCCATCAAATATATTCGCAATAATTATTGCCCATGCAGAGTGGATAAAATTCCCATTGATTGCTGCAACTATTCCATAAAAGCCAAAAAACATACCACAAAGGGTAAGGGCATTAGGAAGTATATAAACCCCTTTTTTAGGTTTTCTGTCAGGGTCTTTTATTTTTTTTATTTTTCTTACCTTTATCATTGTAAAGATGCAATTACTGTTGTCCCAGCTTTAACTTTATATCCAACATTTACCTGAATTTTAAAGGAAGAAGGAAGACAAATATCAACCCTTGAACTAAATTTAATCATACCAAATCTCTCACCTTTACTCAGGCTTTCTCCTTCTTTAACCCAGCAAACAGCTCTTCTGGCAATAAATCCAGCAACCTGTCTTACAATTATTTCACCATGTTGAGTTTGAATAGTTATCTTTATGTTTTCATTTTCTCTGTATGCCTTTTCTTTAAAGGCTGAAAAAAACTTACCCGGCGTATAAATAATCTCTTTAATATTTCCATCAAAAGGTATTCTGTTTACATGGACATCAAGGGGAGACATGAAAATGCTTATTTCAGTGTAATCCTTACCACAAAGTCCGCTATTTTGGGTAATTGAAATTATTTTCCCATCAGCAGGAGAAACTACTGCATGAGGGTCTGCTGGAGGAATTCTCTCAGGATCACGGAAAAAATAGAGAAAGAATAGGCTAACAATTACAAAAGCAACTGCTATTGGCTCAAGCCATAGTAAGTAGAAAAAAGAGCTTAAAAATAAAGCTCCTACTATGTAAGGTAGACCTTCTTTTCTAATCATGCCTTTGATTTATCAACAAGTTTTGAAGTCTTAAGCCAGGGCATCATTGCTCTTAACTTCTCTCCAACCTTTTCAATTGGATGTTCTTCACCTTTCTTTGTTAAGGCATTAAAGGTGGGTTTACCAACTTTACATTCAAGTATCCATTCCTTTGCAAACTGTCCACTTTGAATCTCATCAAGAATTTTCTTCATCTCAGTCTTTACAGATTCATTGATAATTCTTGGACCACGAGTCAGGTCTCCATACTGAGCAGTATTACTTATTGAATAACGCATAGTTGATATTCCACCCTCGTAAATTAAATCAGCAATAAGTTTTACTTCATGAAGGCATTCAAAATAGGCAAGTTCAGGAGGATATCCTGCTTCAACAAGAGTTTCATAGGCAGCTGTAATAAGAGCAGTTAAACCACCACAAAGAACAACCTGTTCACCAAAAAGATCTGTTTCTGTTTCATATTTAAATGTTGTTTCAATAATTCCTGCTCTTCCTCCACCAATTCCAACTGCATATGCAAGGGCAACATCTTTTGTAATTCCTGATGGATCCTGATATACTGCCATTAGGCACGGTACACCCATTCCCTTGAGATATTCACTTCTTACAAGATGTCCCGGTCCCTTTGGTGCAACCATGAAGACATTTATATCTTCTGAAGGAACAATTTGTCCAAAATGAATATTAAATCCGTGGGCAAAGGCAAGGAAAGCACCTTTTTTGATATTTGGCTCTATTTCTGTTTTGTATAGGTCTGGTTGTAGTTCATCGGGAGTTAAAATCATAATAACATCTGCTATTTTTGAGGCTTCAGAAACAGTCATAACAGTAAGTCCAGCACTTTCTGCTTTTTGCCAGCTTTTACCTTTTCTGAGTCCTACAAAAACATCAAAACCACTGTCTTTTAAATTATTTGCATGGGCATATCCCTGGCTTCCATATCCTATTATTGTGATTTTTTTACCTTTAAGAATTTCCGTGTTTACATCAAAATCGTAATAAATCTTCATTCTACCATCCTCCTAAAATTTATTAAAAATTAAAATTTAACAATTATAACACATGCATTTAATCATTATCTAATACGACTTATTCTCCCCGATAGAGAAGTACTGTATTGAGAGATTTTAGGTACTTTTTATTTATTTTGATTTTATGTTAATATTTTTTTAAGCCTTCTTGGGAGGAAAAAATATGATTGTGCAATTTAGTATAGTTCCATTAGGAGTTGGGATAAGTGTTAGTAATTATGTAGCAAAGGTCATAAAGATTGTCGATGAAAGTGGACTTCCTTATAAGCTTCACGCAATGGGAACAATTGTAGAAGGAGATTGGGAAGAAGTAATGAATCTTATAAAAAAATGTAGAGATACTTTGATGGATGACACAGAAAGGGTTTTAATAGAAATAAAAATTGATGATAGAAAAGGTGCTACAGGAAGAATTGAGGGGAAAGTAAGATCTGTTGAAGAAAAAGTTGGAAAAATTGTAAGAAAATGAATCCTGAAAAAATATATGTTGCAATAGATTTTAAATCATCCTTTACGGCAGTAGTTTCCTATGCAATCTGGCTTGCAAAAACATTTAATTGTAAAAATATTTGTCTTTTTCATATTATGGAATACACTCTTACTCCACCTGCCTATTTAATGCCTTACATTAATCAAGAAAAAAATAAAATTAAGAAAAAATTAAATACATTAGCTGAAGAACTAAAGAAATATGAAATAAATACTGAAAATAAAGTTGTTTTTGGAAGACTTATTGAAAGTATAAAGGAAGTTATAAAAGATAAAAAAGCTTGTTTAGTAATGGGTTTTAAAACACATATTACAAGGCCTTCCACTTCTGAAAGAATTCTTAAGGGACTTACAATCCCTGTTTTGGTTGTCAAAGTAATAGATTTTAAGGAAATTAATCCCGAAGCTATAAATATAAAAAAGGTCTTATGTCCTATTGATTTTTCCCCCTATTCTTTGAGAGCTTTAGAGGCTGCCAAAGAAGTATCAGATAAACTTCATGCTGAATTAAAAGTTATAAATGTGATACCTGAACAAAAGGTAAAAGGAATAATTGAAGAACCCTCAGAAGTTGAAAAGTATTTATTGTATCTAAAAGAAGAAGCCGTTGAAAAAATTAAAAAAATAGATGAAACTCTCCAATATGAAGTTATCTCAGGTATTCCTTCAGAGGAAATCATTAAAAAATCTAAGGATACAGATTTGATTGTAATAGGCTCAAAGGGAAGATCATATACGCAAGAAATAATAATTGGAAGTGTTGCCGAAAGTGTTATAAAAAATTCAACTAAACCTATTTTGATTATTCCTTAAAGATAATTTATAATACAACATGCATGGGAAAGTTATCTCAATAAACATTAGTGAAAACAAGGGGACAACAAAAAAAACCGTAAAAGAAGCCTATGTTATTGAAAACTATGGGATTAAAGGAGATGCCCATGCAGGTTCCCATTGGCACAGACAGATAAGCCTTCTTAGTATTGAAAGCATTGAGAAGATGAAAGAAAAAGGGATGCTCCTTAATTATGGAGATTTTGCTGAAAATATTACCACTGAAGGCATTGATTTGTTAAGTCTTCCCTTAGGAGTCAAATTACAGATTGGAGAGTGCATCTTAGAGATTACTCAGCATGGTAAAAAATGCCACAGTAAATGTGAAATCTTTAAAACTGTGGGTGACTGTATAATGCCTCGTGAAGGAGTTTTTGCAAAAGTTTTAAAGGGAGGCAAAATTAAGGTTGGAGATAGCATAACCATACTATGAAATACAAAGTTGCCATAATAACAGTGTCAGACAAAGGTTCAAAGGGAGAACGGGAGGACTTAAGTGGAAAAGTAATTGAAGAAATGGTCTCCTCATGGGCAGAGATTGTATCATACAAAATTGTTCCCGATGAAAAGGAAGAGATAAAACAGGCAATTTTGGAGGTAACATCGGAAGCTGATTTAATTCTTACAAATGGCGGAACAGGCCTTCATCCAAGAGATGTTACTCCTGATGCTACTCGTGAAGTTATTGAAAGGGAAATTCCAGGTATTGCAGAGGCAATACGATCAGAAGGATATAAAAAAACAAAAACAGCAATACTTTCAAGAGCTATTGCAGGAGTTAAAGGAAAAACTTTAATAATAAATCTTCCGGGGAGTCCTAAAGCAGTAAAAGAATCTTTAGAAGTAGTAATAGATGCACTCCCCCATGCCTTAGATAAAATCAAGGGAGACCCCACTGAGTGTGGTAGATGAATAATATAACTGTTTCTACTGCTTTTATAGGTGGTTTTTTAAGTTTTTTTTCTCCCTGTGTTCTTCCTCTTCTTCCTGTTTACATTTCTCTTATTACAGGACTTTCTACAACTGAGATATTTCAAGGAGGATCTAAACTTCGTATTTTATTTTATACATTAATATTTATTGCAGGATTTTCAACTGTTTATCTTGCAATGGGTGCTGGAATTTCTTTAATTGGCAATATTTTTTTTGATTATCAAAGTCTTTGGAGAATTATAGGGGGTCTTTTTTTAATTATATTTGGTTTTCTTTTAATAGGATTAATTAAAAGCGGTTTTTTTATGCAAGAGTTTAGAATAAATATAAAGTTTCAGAAGTTTAGTTCTCCTGTAGGAGCTTTTTTTATTGGTATTGGATTTGCTGCTGGGTGGTCACCTTGTATAGGACCAATCTTGGGAAGTATTCTAATTTATTCAACCATAAATAACAGTATTTTAGATGGAATGAAAATGCTTGGAGCTTACTCTTTAGGACTTGCTATCCCCTTTTTAATCTCTTCATTAGCAATTGATTCAGCAATGAGATATCTCAAAAAATATATGAAAATATTTCAATTTATCAATTATTTTTTGGGTGGAGTATTGATAATCTTAGGCATTCTAATGATTTTCGGACTAACCTTTTAATTTAAAATATGCATTCAGCCTATAAAATTAAAATTTCAATTAATTTTAATAATTTAAAGGAACTAAAAAGACTATGTGACTGTTTTTTAAATACCGATAGATGGTCAGGAAATGTTTTGCTGATGATAATTGATGCAGCTTTTACATCTGTAGGGCTAAATTATTTTCAGGTTGTTTTGCCAAAGATTAAGGAGTTTAAAAAAGAATTTGTTAGAAGTGGTAAAATTACAGGTCTTTCATCTTTTTGTCATTTTGACTATAAAAAAGCATTCTACATATGGAAAAATGAACGCTCCTGGCAGGTAGCAAAAGAGATTGCTCAATATCTTTCAACACTATCAAAGGATGATAAAAATTCACTTAGAATATGGGAAAAAATGCATCTATTGATAAATGGGAAAATGATCCGATTGGAAAAATCAAAGGTGTAGGTTTAATTACATATCAATATCTGAGAATGATGGGAGGAGTGGATACAGTTATGCCAGACAAGATTGTGAAAAAAGTTATCAATAGAATTCTCGTAGAAATTGGCGAGATTCCAGTAAATGATAATTTGAAATTTATTAAAACTGTTGAAAAAATTGCAAAAATTACAGGTTACAAACCCATAGAACTATGTTTAATGACATGGTTTATAGAAAATCCTGAAAGAATTTCAGACATGCCTTAATTTTTAAGTCTTTTTGCAACTATATATGCCTGTCCAAGAGATATACAGGCATCATTACTTGGAACATTAAGATGAATCAGGGGTTTTAATCCAATTTTTTTCAATGCTTTAATGCTTTCCTTAATTAGATAAGCATTCTGAAAAACTCCGCCACTTAAGCCAACCTGGTCAAATCCGTATTTTTCTTTGAAGTAAAGGCTTAGTTGCATTATTACTTTTATAATTGTGTTGTGAAATTTCCATGATATAGTGGCAACAGCCTCACCATTTAAGAGGTCATCAATAATTTGCTTTGTCATAGCAGTATAATCAACTGTTATTTGTCTTCTGCCATTATCTATTATTTGTTCTCCGTCGTTCTCTATCATTTTTTCTCTGTCATATTCTATTATTTTTTCACT
>Ga0308406_1000140_pt1 | contig 37088 bp, 37 predicted proteins | sample HotsprSampleMSe1_FD_203474 | JGI IMG/M metagenome (GOLD analysis project Ga0308406, IMG submission 203474) | Hot spring phototrophic mat microbial communities from Mushroom Spring, Yellowstone National Park, Wyoming, United States - 20060911_MSe1 ...
ACTACTATCTACACCACCGCTCATACCTATTGCTATTCTCATAGCTTTGATTAAATTTAACCTAATGGTCAGGTTAATAACAGCTTTATTTCTTGGATTTATCCTCTCCTTTGGCAAGGAGGCGGTTTTCGTTCAAACGGAGTATAAAAAGCCATTCAAGGTAGTTTTTGAGATTTACCTAGACCACCCGGAGAAGATGAGACCTGCCATTGGATGGATCTCCAATGTGATCTTTGTGCTGACGAACCCTCCCTATAACTTTTCCCTTGAGGACATTGATATAGTAGTTGTTTCCCATGGCAGAGAACTTCCTGTTTTTCTGAAAGAAAACAGAGATAAATACCAAGATATAGTGGAGAGGATAGAGGGACTTACCCACTACGGCGTAAAGTTCAAAGTCTGTAGGATGGCACTTACTCAGCTTTATGGCGCCACAGAAAAGGACCTGCATCCTTTTGTAGAAACGGTGCCATCTGCAATAGTGGAGGTCGCCCACTGGCAGATGATGGGTTATTCTCTTATAATACCTATGGTCTTTGAAATAAGAAGGTAATGCCTATACAAGAGGGAGATTTTGTCCTCATACAGGTGGAGGATAAAAGGTTTTTAAAGAGGATAACTAAAGGCTTTAATCTGAGCTACAAGAAACGCACCTTAAAGTTTGAAGATATTGTAGGGAAAGAGTTTGGCACATTGGTAAATGGTTTTTATCTTCTAAAACCCAATTTGGAAACCATAATACTCTATGGCTTTAAAAGAAAGACACAGATCATATATCCGAAGGATGCTTTTTACATAGCCTTTAGGCTTGGGATCAACAAAAGCTCAACGGTTTTGGAGTTTGGTATAGGTAGCGGTGCCCTAACTGCGGTGCTCTCAAAACTTGCGGGTAGTGTGATTGCCTATGAGGTATCTCCGGAGTTTTACAAAAATGCCCTAAAAAATTGGGATACCTTTGGACTTTGTAAAAATGTGAAGGCTATAAACCAGGACTTTATGGATGCGGACCTTTCGGGAAGAGAATTTGACGCTTGCTTTGTGGATGTAAGGGAACCTTGGCTGTATTTGAAAAAAGTCCACAGTGTTCTGAAAAATAGTACAATGTGCGGTTTTTTACTTCCCACCACAAACCAGGTTTCTCGCCTTTTGCAAGAAATGGATGGGCTCTTTGGTGGTGTGGAGGTTATGGAAATTCTCCTCAGAAGATACAAACCCGTTTATGAAAGATTAAGACCGGAGGATATGATGATAGCCCATACGGGCTATTTGGTTTTTGGAATGAAGATAATGTAGCTGTCTTTTATGTCCCTTAGTTCTATTTTGCAAAACTGATAGCCCTCTGGTAACTCTTTCCCTTTCATCACAAAGGCACCCTTTTTTGATAGTTTCAAAAGGATTGGCTCTATATCTTTTAGTTTTCCCAATGCTCTGCAGACTGCGTAATCAAACTCAAGGGTAATATGCTCTGCCCTCTTGCAGATAACCTCGTGGCTCAAATCAAGCTCAGCCTTTATAAACTCAAGGAAGGCACATTTTTTTGAAACGGATTCTATAAGGGTAATGTTCAAAAGAGGACCGTAGTATATGCTGAGCACAGCGCCCGGAAAGCCAGCCCCACTGCCCACATCACAGAAGGTATTTTTTTTCACATCCACGTTCTTTTCTTTAAAGCAAAGGCTAAGGGTAAGGGAATCCAAAAAGTGCCTTATGGCTATCTCTTTTGTGTCTTCTATGGCAGTTAGGTTATGCACCCTGTTCCATCTTCTCAGTTCTTTTAGGTAGACCGAAAACTTTTCAATCTGTTCTTTGGAAAGTTCAAAACCGTTTCTTTCAAAAATTTCTTTTAAAAGCTCTTGAGTAGGTATTGTATATCCTCCGCCATTTTCTTGGGTTCTTGCTTTGCGGGTGTGTATAGGAGTTTTATTTTACCGTCAGGAGTTATAAGGTATATGGTGGCGGTGTGGTCTATTAGGTAGCCTCCCTTTGATTCTCCCTCTACCTTTCTGTAGTAAGCCTTATACTCCCTTGCGGTTTTTTCTATTTCTTTTGGACTTCCCGTCAGACCCACAAAGGTAGGATAAAAGAAGGGCACATAGCTTTTCAACTGTTGAGGGGTGTCTCTCTCTGGGTCTACGCTTATAAACAGAACTTGCACCCTTTCTCTCTCCCTCTCATTTAGATTTTTCATAACCTCCGCCATAGTGGTAAGGGCGGTAGGGCATACATCCGGACAGAAGGTGTAGCCAAAAAACAGTAGCACTGTTTTTTTCTCCCTTAGATAGTCCGATAGTTTTACCCTTTTATTATCTTGGGAGGTAAGCTCAAAATCGTAGGCGGGCGCATCGTAAAGATGTCCGTAAAAGGTGTGCTCTTTTTTGCAGGCAACCAAGAGAAAGACTAACGTTATAAGGTAAGTTAAAATTCTCATGATATTAAATTATAATTTGCCTTAAAGCCTTTGCAAGCGTTCCCTTGCGTCCCTTTCCCACGGTCTTTTTCCGCCAGATAGTTCAATGGCTACTTTATAGTTTTCTATAGCCTTCTGTCTGTTCCCTAAGGCTTCCCAATTTCTTCCCAAATAGTAATACACGTCCGGGTAGTTTGGGATCAGTTGGCGTGCAGTCTCAAGGAACTTTATGGATTCTCTATGCTCGCTCCTTCTAAAATGCACAAGTCCGAGGGCATAATTGGTGGAAAATACATTGGGCACCGGCTGATGGGCTCTTGTTGCAAGGTTATAAGCGGTGCCTAGATTTCCCTCCTCCAAGTTTATAAAGGTTAAATAGACCATAGCCATGTAGTTCTTATCCCAAAGGTTTATAGCCCTGGTAAAATGCTCCTTTGCCAAGGTTCTTTTGCCCTCTTCGTAGAGTTTTTTCCCTCTGTAAAACTCTTCAAAAGAAGGCTGTGTTTTTAAAAGCTGTGCCTTAACCCTTTGGAAGTCTTCGCTGTCCTTTATCAAAGGTCCAGAGAGGGAAAGCCTGCTTATAAACTGTATGTTTTCCGCAATCCTTGTTTCGGGCAATGGGTGCGTAGATAGCCACTCGGGAGGTCTTGTCTTTTCAAGCCTTTTAAACATCTCAAAGACCTCTATCATACCCCTTGGGTCGTAGCCACTTTTGACGGTGAATTCAATACCAAATCTGTCTGCTTCTCTTTCTTGGTCCCTACTGAACTTTAGTGCCAAAAGTTGCCCGCCAATTTCACCGAACTGTATTAGGGCTTGTCCGTAGGGTTTGTCTGCCACGAGCACTGCCCCTACATTTAGAAGTATGTTGAGTGCGGTCATCTTTTCTAAGAACCTTGCATGGTGTCTTGCGTTTATGTGTCCAAGCTCGTGGGCTAAAACTCCCACCAATTGACTTTCGTTTTCAAGCTTTAAAAGTAGTCCCCTCGTTATGAACACTGGTCCTCCGGGAAGGGCAAAGGCGTTTATCTGTTCTGAATTAACAAGGTAAAATCTGTAGGGTAGGTTTCTGTATGTGACCCTCGCCAGCCTGTTGCCCAATTGAGTTATGTAGTTTTGGACCTCCTTTTCGGGATATATGCCATCAAACTCTTCTATAGCTACTGGCACATAACTTTTACCTATTTCAATTTCCTTGCTTTCCGGAAGGAGAGTGAATCTTGAATTTGTTGCGGTAGCACATCCAAGCAGGAAGATAAAGGTTATTAAGAATAAGCGCTTAAGGGTTTGCTTTGCCTTCCTCATGGTTAATAATATATTAACTACCATGGGAAAACCTGTAATGCTTATAGATGTGGATAGATGTATTGGGTGTCTTTCTTGCGAGGTTGCCTGTGTTCAGGAAAAGGGATTGGAGGTTTTTGGAATAAGACCTATGAGGGTTTTGCGGGTGGAGGGCGTTGGAGACCAGCCATCGGGCTTTTTTCTGCCTATGAACTGCTTTCACTGTGAGCCCGCACCCTGCGTTTTTGCCTGCCCAACTTCTGCCATGAGAAAAAGACAGGACGGTGTGGTTTATGTGGATGAGATCAGGTGCATAGGATGTAAGGCGTGCATTATAGCCTGTCCCTATGGTGCCATAGCCTTTAATCCGAACACCATGAAGGTGGAAAAGTGCGATTACTGTTATAAGAGGTTAGAAAAAGGGCTACTTCCCTCCTGCGTTTCCAAGTGTGTTACCAACTGTCTTTACTTTGTGGAGGTGGATGAAGTCCCAAAGGAAAGGCACATAACCAACAGAACCACTGGGCAATCCCTTAAGAAACTCTTTCTTTATGATTTTTCTCCATGAAGCTTTTCTAAGAATACCTCGTAGGGACACCATTCCAGCCTCAGCGTGAGCTATAGGCTAAGAAACACCAGAGTTAAAATTTTAGCTTTAAAACCATTATGTGCGTTAGCGGATTTCTTTCTATCTATTGCAATCTTTACAGCTTTGAGTTATCTTTAATAGAAGAGAGGTGTAAGAGATGTTTGAGAAATTTACAGAAAAGGCAAGACAGGTTATACTTCAGGCAAGGGAAGAAGCCCTTGAGTTAGGTCATACATACCTGGGCAGTGAGCATATACTCTTAGCCCTTATAAAGGAGGAGGACCTTCCTACCTTAATTCTTTCCAAGTTTGGGCTTACTGCGGAAAAGGTGCGCAGGGCACTTTTGGGTCAGATTACAAAGGGTAGCCACTCGGGTGAGATCTTGTTTGCCCCGGATGCCAAAAGGGTTTTAGAGTTTGCGGTGGAAGAGGCGCGCATACTGCACCATCAGTTTGTGGGACCGGAGCACCTGCTTATAGGAGTTGTTAGGGAAAAGACGGGTCTTGGTGGTAGGATTCTCAGAGGCTTTGGTCTTGATGAGTACTCCGTCAGAAGGGAGGTCCTTCAATTTCTTGGAGAGCTTCCTCCTCAGGAGACCACCAAATACGCACCCACTCCCAACTTGGATAGGTTCTCAAGGGACCTAACCCAAATGGCAAGGGAAGGAAAGTTGGACCCTGTAATAGGAAGGGAAAGGGAAATAGAAAGGGTTATACAGATCCTTGTCAGGAGGCGCAAGAATAACCCTGTGCTTTTGGGAGACCCGGGCGTTGGAAAGACCGCCATAGTGGAGGGCTTAGCCCAAAGAATAGCCAACAGAGAGGTGCCAGAACCCCTTCTGAATAAGAGGGTAGTAGCCTTAGACTTGGCTGCATTGGTGGCTGGCACAAAATACAGAGGACAGTTTGAAGAACGCCTCAAAAACATTCTAAAGGAACTGGAAAAAGCTCCCAATGTGATCCTTTTCATAGACGAGATCCACACCATAGTGGGTGCGGGTTCTGCAGAAGGGTCTATAGATGCGTCCAACATGCTAAAGCCCGCCTTAGCCCGTGGAGAGATCCAGGTCATCGGTGCCACCACGGTGGATGAATACAGAAAATACATAGAAAAGGACGGTGCCTTGGAAAGAAGGTTCCAACCTGTTTTTGTGGAGGAGCCCTCTCAGGAGGACACCATAAGGATACTTTATGGGCTAAAGCCTAAGTTTGAAGAGTTTCATAATTTGGAATACACACCTATCGCAATAGAGAAGGCTGTTCAGCTTTCAGAGAGGTATATCACGGACAGGCACCTGCCGGACAAGGCAATAGATGTTTTGGACGAGGCTGGTTCTTTGGTAAAGCTAAAAGCCTATCAGCTATCACCGGAGTTAAAGGGGTTGGAGGAAAAGATAAAGGAAGTAGAAGCCAAAAAGGAAACCGCGGTTGCAGAACAGGATTACGAGAAGGCTGCCAAGTTGAGGGATGAGGAACTGAAGTTAAGGGCAAAGTTTGAAAACCTAAAGATGAAGTGGAAGCAGGAGATGTTAAAACACAGACCAAAGGTCACGGAGGAGGATATAGCAGAAGTAGTTGCCAGATGGACGGGTATTCCCGTTAAAAGGGTTCATGAAAGCGATACCCAAAAGCTTTTGCACATAGAAGACGAGTTGAAGAAGCGAGTAATAGGGCAGGATGAAGCCATAAAGGCAGTAGCCAGGGCTATCAGAAGGTCAAGGGTTGGGCTCAAGGGAAGACACAGACCCATCGGAGTTTTCCTGTTCTTGGGTCCCACGGGCGTTGGAAAGACAGAAACCGCCAAGGCTTTAGCGGAATACCTCTTTGGCACAGAGGAGGCCCTCATAAGGTTTGATATGTCCGAATATATGGAAAAGCACACCGTCTCAAGGCTTGTGGGCGCACCCCCCGGATATGTGGGCTACGAAGAGGGCGGTCAGCTAACTGAAAAGGTGCGCAGAAGACCTTACTCAGTGCTACTCTTTGACGAGATAGAAAAGGCACATCCTGATGTCTTCAACATCTTCCTTCAGATCTTTGACGACGGAAGGCTTACTGATGCAATGGGGAGGACGGTAGATTTTTCCAACACCATCATAATAATGACCTCCAACCTGGGTGCAAGGCTCATAGTTCATGGTGGAAAGATGGGCTTTGAGCAAAAGTTCGGTGTCATAGACTTTGAACAGATGAAGAGAAACGTTATGGAGCAAGTCAAAAGGTCATTCAGCCCCGAGTTTCTCAATCGCTTGGATGAGGTTATAGTCTATAGAGCCCTTGAGAAGGATGATATTATGAAGATTTTGGACCTTCAAATTGAAGAAATAAACAAGAGCTTGGTAGATTGGAACGTTAAGGTCAAATTGCACAAGAGCTTTTCTGAGTGGCTCATTGATAAGGAGTACAAGCCAGAATATGGTGCAAGGAGTATAAAGAGAGCCCTTCAAAAGCATGTGGAGGACTTGCTTGCGGAGGAACTTCTAAAGGGTAGCCTTAAGGATGTGGATGTGGTGGAAATAAGGGTAAAGGACGACAAGCCTTACATAAAGCCCATCAAGAAGAAGGAAAAGTTGGAAGCGGTTTTTAGTCAGGAGAGTGAGTGAGGTTTTTGAGGGGGAATATCTTTGAGATTCCCCCTCTACTGCTCACCCCTATTAGCTTGTCTGCAAAGCTTGCCAAAATCTCCCTAAGTGTAACCACTATGAACTGGGCAGTCTGGGACCTCTCCTTTATAAGTTCTCCCACTGTCCTTGCGTTTGCCTCGTCCAAGTGGGCATCCACCTCATCAAAGTAATAAAAGATGGAGGGCTTATAATCCTGCAGGGCAAAGATCAAAGACAGGGCACCCAAGGTCTTTTCACCGCCTGAGATCGCCTCCAAATACTGCACCTCTTTGCCTCTCGGTTTTACCACCAAGTTTATGCCTCCTTCAAAGGGCTCATCTTCCTTCTCCAACTGCATAAATGCCTTCCCTCCGGGAGACAATCTGGCAAAGATCTTGGAAAAGCTCTTGTTTATCTGCTCATAAGCCTTGAGGAAAGCCTTTAGCTTTTTACTTTCAATCTCCTCCAGAAGCTCCTTTATTGCCCTTCTCTCCTCCAAGAGCTTTTTGTCCCTTTCCACATAGTCTGTATGTCTGTTTTTGAGCTCTTGGTAATCTTCCTCCGCCTTGAAGTTTATGTTGCCCAGAAGGCTAATCTCCCTTTCTACCTTTGAAAGCTCATCCTTTAGCTTGCTGTAGCCCTCTGGCACCAAACTTAGCGGTTCTTCTTGTCCAAGTTCTTTTAACCTTTCAAGGAGTTGGTCTTGCCTGTCTGTTAGCTTAGAAAGTTCCCTCTCTATCTCTATCCTCTCTTCAGTTTTTAGGTCTATAGACATCCTTTTTTGACCAAGGAGGGAGGTGATCTCCCTGAACTGGTTTTCCAACTGATCTACCTTTTTGTAAAGCTCATAAGCCTGAAGGTTTATATCCTTTAGTTCCTCTTCTATCCTTTCCTTCTCTTGGCTTAGCCCTCTTATTCTTTTTTGGGCATTTTCTATGTTTTGTATTAGGTCTTCAACCCTTGCTTTCCTTTGGTTTATCTCTTGGAGAAGGCTTTGCCTTTGTTGGACAATTTCTTGTTCTTTTAGCTTTAGGGAAAATAGCTCTTCCTTTTTCCTTTCCAATAGCCTTCTGTGTCTTTCTGCCCTTTCTCTTAGGGCTTCCAAGCCAGATTCTTTGGCTATTTTCAAAAGGGAAGAGTATCTGAACCTTAGGTTTTCCAACTTTTCCTCTTGGTAAGAGAGCTCCTCTTCTAATTCCCTTTTTCTTTTTTGGGCCTTTTCCTTTTCCTCCGCCAGGGTCTTTAAATACTCCTTACCCTTTTGCAGTCTCTCTTCCAAGCCCTTTATCCTTTCAAAACCTTCTTTGTGCTTTTGTTCTAACTCCTTTAGCCTTCTTTCAAGGATCTTTACCACTCCCTCCTTTTCCACAAGTTCATCCCTCAGGCTTTTGGCTAAGGCTTCCTTTTCTGAAATACTCTCCTTTAACTTTTCTAAAACCTCCTCCAACTCCTTGGTCTTTTCCTCGTAAAAACTTTTACCCAAGCTTGCCCTTGATTCCCAGTGTCCTCCGCTTATTACGCCCGTCTTTTCAAAGAGCTCTCCATCCAGGCTAACCATCCGGTAATTTCCTATGCCCAAAGCCTTTGCACTGTCAAAGTTCTCCACCACCAGCGTATCTCCAAAAACAAATCTTATTGCCTTTTCAAACTTTTTGTCGTATTCCACCAGATTTACCGCATAGTCAATAACCACCGCACCGCGGGTTTTTGGAAAGGGTGGCAAGGTTTGTTCCTTTATTCTGTTGAGTGGTATAAAGCTCATTCTACCGCCCTTGGTTTCCTTTAATCTTTGGATGCATTTTTTTGCGGTCTCTTCATCTTCGACCACCACAAAGGAGAGCCTTTGCCCACCAGCTACCTCCACCGCCCTAAGGTATTCATAGTCTTTAACCTTTATTAGGTCTGCTACCCTTCCATAAACACCCTCTATGTCTTCAAAGGGAAGATAGTCCTGCTCTGCAGACCTAAGCTTTTCTCTAAGGACCGCCAGCTCCTGCAGAACATCCTCCCTCTCCGCCCTAAGTTTTTTCAGTTGGTTTTCAACCTCCTCCAGCTTAGCCCTTAGCCTTTTTTGGGCAAACTCCTCTTCTCTCAGCATTTTTTGATAGTTCTCTTTACTCAGAACATCCTCCCCAAGACTGCCCTTAACCTTTTTTAGCTCCTCTTCCAAATTTTTCAGCTCTTCCCTTACCCTCTCCTCCTTTAACTCTAACTCTTTTATTTTTATCCCCAAGGTGGATGCTTCTTTTTTCTTTTCCTCAATAGTCTTTGAAAGGGCACGAACCTTTTCTTCTGTTTGATGCATCTCCTCAAAGGCGCTTTGCATCTCCCTTTCCTTTTCCTTTAGTTCCTGGTTTATTACGTCAAACTCCCCCTGAAGCCTTTGAACCTCTTCCTCCTTTTGACGGATAACCTCCCTGAGTTCTTCTTCCTCTTGGGATAAAACTTCAATGTCTCTTTCCAAGTGTGTTAGCCTCCTTCTTGCGTTTTCTACCTCCTCCTGCAATCTTTCAATCTCTTTGTATTTATCCTCCGTTTCCTTTTGGATAAGGTCTAACCTTTCGCTCAACCTTCCCGTTTTTTCTTTGAAGGGAAGTATGGCAGTCCTCAGGGAGGAAAGCTCCTCCTCTAAAGCGGATGCTTTTTCTTGAAGTTTTTGGGCTTGTGCCTTTAGTTGCCTTATTTCCTCCTCCAAACCCATAACCCTTTGTTCTGTGGAAGTTTTTTCCTCAAGGACCTTTAAAAGCTCCTTTGAAAACAGCTTTACTTCTAAGTCCCTTTTTCTTTGGGAGAGTTCTCTGTATAGCCTTACCCTTTCCACCTCTTTGGCGAGCTTTTCCATCTGCACTTCCATTTCATCTATAAGAAGCCTCAGCTCTCTGTGTTTCAGCTCCACCTCTCCAAGTTGAACCAGTGCCTTTTGCTTTCTCTCTTCATATTCCCCTATGCCCGCCACCTCTTCAATGAGCTTTCTTCTCTCTACGGGTGTCATCTTCAGAAACCTTACAATATCCCCCTGAAGGACCACATTGTAGCCGTTTTCATATATGCCCGCCTTTGACAGAAAGTCAGAAAGTTCTTTTTCTTTGACCACTTGCCCATTGATCCTAAAAACACTTCTGCCGTCTCTATAAACTTTGCGGGAGACTATCACATCCTCCTCTGGCACAGGAAAGGCACCAAAATTTTTAAAATGCACCTCCACATAAGCATAATCTGCCTTCTCTCCATCCTTGCTGAAGATAAGATAGGAAAGGTTCTTTGCCCTAAGGGCTTTGGAAGTGGCTATTCCTAAGGCAAAGGATATGGCATCTCCTATGTTGGATTTGCCCGCACCGTTGGGACCTACCACAGCGATAAAGCCTTCCCCTAAGGGAATTTCTATCCTCTGCCTTCCGTAGGACTTAAACCCCTCAATGACTAATTTCTCTATATAACCCTTCACCTTAGTGAGTATAATTATAAAATCTTGAACGGTGAAAATCCTCTTATAAACTGGAAGCAGAGGTTAGAAAAAAGGCTACAGGAGTTTCTTGAGGGCATTGAACCGCCAATTTTACAGTCCGCTATGGCATATTATCCCCTCCAGGGAGGTAAAAGACTAAGACCATTGATCGTGTGTGCGGTGGCTGTAGCCCTTGGCGGAGACCTTGAGGATGCTATAACCGTTGGCTGTTCTGTTGAATTTATTCATAACTACTCCCTGATACACGATGACCTGCCCCCTTTGGACAACGACCAATACAGAAGGGGAAAGCCCACATGCCATGTACTCTTTGGAGAGGACTTGGCGCTTCTTGCGGGGGATGCCCTGCTAACCTTAGCCTTTGAGATACTTTCTGATAAAGATAACTTTAGAACCTTAGAGGCAGACAGGCTCCTTTTGATGATAAAACTTCTTAGTAAAAAGGCGGGTGCCAAGGGTATGGTGGGTGGGCAGGTGATGGATGTTAGAAAATTGGGAGAACTTGAACATATAAGCCTTAAAAAGACCGCAGAGCTTTTTTCTGCCTGTTTTATGTTGGGAGGTCTGGTTGCAAAGAGGGATGATCTTGTCAATGATTTGGAAAGGGTAGGTATGAACTTTGGACTTCTCTTTCAGATGTGCGACGATTATAAGGACAAAGACGGCTTTTACCAAAAGTTGGGGGAAGGATTAAGGGAACTTATAGAAACAAAAGGGCAAGAGGTAGCATCCCAACTCCAAGCCTTGGGTTTACTCACTACGGAGATGCAAGCCATTTTAAAGAGTTTTCTATGAAGCCCGCCCGTATCTTTTTGGTAGGTTTTATGTGCAGTGGAAAAAGCACAGTGGGAAAGCTATTGGCGGACAAGCTTAACTACACCTTTTGGGACATAGACCAAGTTATAGAGGAGAGGGAGGGCAAAAGCATAGAAGAGATATTTAAAAACAAAGGAGAGGAGTACTTTAGAAGCCTTGAGATGAAAGTTTTGGAGGAGTTTTTGGAAAAAGAAAAGGTTGTGGTTAGCACAGGGGGAGGACTTGGTGCGAACCCCTTTGCTATGGAGAAAATGAAGTCCGCAGGCTTGGTGGTATGTCTGGATTTAGACTTTGACACCTTTTTGCAAAGGTGTGCCCACCAAGAGGGCAGACCTCTTTTGAAGATGGGGTTAGATTACCTAAGGGCTTTAATGGAGAAGAGGGAAAAGGTTTATAGGCTGGCACATTTAAGACTGAAAGCGGACAAACCGCCCGATGCACTGGTGGAAGGGCTTTTATCTCAGCTTTAGAGTTGCCACCGCCAAGACGCTGAGCAGAATGGAGACGATCCAGAGCCTAACTACGATTTTGGGTTCTGGAATGCCCGAAAGTTCTAAATGATGATGAAAGGGTGCCATCTTGAAAAGTCTTTTGCCCTTTGTAAGTTTGAAGTATGCCACCTGAAGGATCACGCTCAGGGTTTCAAAAACAAAAATTCCTCCCGCTATGGGCAGAATAAGCTCCGCCTTGGCTACGAGGGCTATTACCCCAAGCCCCGCACCAAGAGATAAGGCACCCACATCCCCCATGAATAGCTGGGCTGGATAGGCGTTGAACCACAAAAAGCCAAGTCCCACCCCCACTATGGCAAAGCAGAGAACTGTAAGGTCCCCCGCATAGGGCACATAGGGAATGTTTAAATACTTGGCAATGTTCGCGTGTCCCACTGCGTAGGCTATTACACCCAAGGATGCGGCGGTGGTCATAACAGGTCCAACCGCAAGCCCATCAAGTCCATCGGTGAGATTTACCGCGTTAGATGTGGCTATGATCACCAAAACCGCAAAGGGTATATAAAAAAGCCCCAGGTCTATCTGAAGGTTTTTAAAAAGAGGAAAGTAAAGTTTTGTGCCTACCTCTGTAAATTTATAAAGGGCAAAGGCTGTAAGGGATGCCACAAGCACCTGGACGGAGAGCTTAGCCTTTGCGGATATACCCTTTTTGTTCTTCAGCTTGGTATAATCGTCCCAAAGACCTATGAGCCCAAAGCCGAGAATGCAAAGGGAGATCACCCAAAAGTAGGCAAGGTCCAACCTCATGAGAAGAAGGGAGGACAGAAGGACGGATACAAGTATCACTAATCCACCCATGTTGGGCACCAGTTTTTTGATGGTGTGCCCCTCCGGTGCGTATTCCCGCACGTAGCCCTTAAAAAGTCTCTGAAGGGCTTTCAGTTTTTTTAGGAAAATGGGCGTTAGCAGTAAAGTTAGAAGGAAGGCAAGCATTATAGCCAAAAAGGACCGAAAAGTTATGTATTTGAAAACATTAAAACCAAAGAAGAAGTCCTTTAGATAGAAGGAAAGATGGTATAGCATATCAGCACCTGTTTTTACTAAAAAGTCTATCCAGTATTATGGCGCAGGCGTTTCTCACCGAAAGGTGGTTCCAATCTCCCGCACCATAGATGGGCTCCAGTATGTAGTCAAAGGTCCTCATAAGGTCTGGGGGAATGCCATAACCTGTGCCGAAAAGGATTAAAAAGTCCTCCTGTCTTTTTTCTATCTCCCTTTTTAAAAACTCATAGCTTACAGTGTTTGGATAGGTTCTTGCGTCTGTGCCCACAAGCTTTGGCTTTCTTCCTCTCCTGTTTTGTATATCCTCTATAACTTCCTCCAAGTTGTAAGCGAGCCGAACAAGACTAACCGTTTCTGCCCTCGTTGGGTTGGTCTTCAAACCCTCTTCAGATGACCAATACTCTATCTGTTTCTTTATCACCGCCCTTTGGGCATCTACCGGCTGGACTATGTAAAAGGTGTTTATCTCATAAGCCCTAGCGGGTCTTGCTATATCGTGCAGGTCCATGGTGGTGAAGGAGGTTATTATGGTTCTTCCCTCTCTATCCATGGCAGGAAAATGTAGCAGTGCAATGAACACATTGTGATTGAGCATTTAATTTATTTTAACCGCCTCTTTTTAACTTTGCCAAAAGCCTTTCCCAAAAGCCACCCTTTGGCTTTGCTTGCACCAAGGAAAGCCTGTTTAATATTCTGGTTAGTTCTCCTATCAGTTCGTCGTTGAAGGGGTTCTGTCCTATTATGTTCCTTATCAGCTTTGGATGGTATTTTATACTACCCGCATACCTTGGTTCTGCGGTGGTGAATTTTTGACACACAAGCCTTATGCTTTCATATACCTTTTTACCCTCTTCCTCTGAGGATACTTTGTTGACGATCAAGAAAAACTCCTTCAGACCTTCCTCTGAGTTCATCACCTTTATAAGACCGTAGGCATCAGCTATAGCGGTGGGCTCTGGCGTTGTGATCAGTATGGGTATTTGGGAAGAGGAAACTATGGCTATGGTGTCTGAGTGTATGCCGGGTGGCGTATCAAAGATAACCCAATCGTAGCGTCCTTCTGCAAACTCCTGAAGCCTTTGAATTAAAGTCTTTAGCCTGCCAAAGGGCATATTTACCAACTCCCTTATACCGCTACCGCTTGAGATGAAGTCAAAACCCTCCTCCACGGGGACAACCACTTCTTCAAGGAGTGCACCTCCTGTAAAGAAGTGATAGAGGTTTTTTGGTGGGGTTATACCAAGCATCAGATGTATGTTGCTCAGTCCAAGGTCTCCATCTATAAGCAGGACCTTTTTGCCGTTAGAGTAAAGGATCCTTCCTATGTTTATTGTGATTATTGTCTTTCCTACGCCACCCTTTCCGCTGGCAACGGATATGTAGCCCGTGGGTCTTTCCTTCCCTTCTAAAACCTTCAGGGGCATTGTCTGTAGTTCCATTACTCTTCCACCTTCAGAAAGAGTTTGGCAAGGTGTTCATAGTTTGCCATTACCAGGTCCTTTGGAACCCGCTGTCCAGTTGTCCAGCAGAGTATGGGCAGTTTGGTGTGATAGGCAAGGTTCAAAACATAGCCGTGGTAGATGGTCTCGTCCATCTTTGTGAATATTAACCCTTTTATGGGCAATACACTAAACCTTTCCAACGCTTCCGCCATGACCCTTTCGTCCATGTTGGCGCTCACTGTAAAGTATATTTCCAAGGTGGGCAGTTTGTTAAAGAAGGGCACCAGTTCCTTTACCTTTATGTCATCATAATGGCTTCTTCCACCGGTATCCACAAGTAAGACATCCATGGAAGAAAGCTCTCCTACGCATTCTCTCAGTCTTTGGGGAGTGTCTGCGGTTCTGAAGGGCAATTCCATAATGCTAATAAATGTTTTTAGCTGTTGGACTGCACCCACCCTGTAGCTGTCTATGGTTATAACACCCACCTTTTTTCCAAGCTCCTTTATGTAATGGGCGAGCTTTGCCACCGTTGTAGTCTTCCCCACGCCCGTTGGACCCACCAGGGCTATGATCTTAAAGTCCTGTAGGGAACTTTCAAAATCCCTAACCAAGTTCAAGGTGCTTTCAAAGCCCATCTTTAGGGATTCGTAAGTTTCTCCCTTCAGGTCCAAACGCCTTAACTCGTAGTCATAACCACACCCTGCGTCAATGATTGCCTTTGCCACATCCCTTGCAACACCTCTGTTTATAAGTTTGTTCATAAGATTTAGCGCCCTTAGAGAGTATTCGCTTTCTATAGGTTTTGTTTCCTCTGGAGGCTCTACCTTTTGCTTTTTGACTAATTCAACCACTTCCCTTAGGCTTTCTTTTAGTTTGTTGATCTCTTCATAAACGCTATCTTGGCTTTTAAGATGGTTAGAAAAGTCTTCTGTGTCTGGGATGCCTATGGTAACCTCCAATTGGGAACGGGAGATAAAGGGCAAAAAGGGTATAAGCCTTTTCTTTATGATCCTTGTGGATAGTATGGTGGCGTCTGGTCCGTAGAGGTTTCTCACCTCCTCCACCGCCTCTTGAAGGGAATCCACCACCAATTTTTTAATCTTCATCTACGACACCCAGAACTTTTAGGTTTACCTGTCTGTCAAGTTCATTATAAGATAAAACCGCAAGTTGGGGGAGGTATGCGGATAGGACTTTTTTGATTTGCCTTCTCAGGTTTGTGGCGGTTATCAACACTGGTTTGGCTTGGTATTGAACAAACTTTGAAATTTCTGAGTTTAGCTTGGGGTATATTTTGTTTATAAGCAGGTCAAGGAACTCCTCCTCCTTTCCCTCTTGCAAGTATGCACTGAGCTTTGCCTCCAACCTTGGAGAGATTATCAGTGCGTAAAGGACATTGTCCGTTAAATATAGCCTTGTGATCCTCTTTGCAAGCCTCTGCCTGACATATTCAGTAAGCAGGTCTGGGTCCTTTGTTTGTTCCACATAGTCTGCCAAGGTTTCCACTATGGTTAGAAGGTCGTTTATTGGGATGCCCTCACTTAAAAGGTTCTGTAATGTCCTATGGAGTATAGAGATGGGTATTACATCGGGCACGAGCCCCTGCATAGCCTTTGGATACTTCCTGCTGAGGTTCTCCACCAGGTCTATAACCTCACCCCTACCAAGGATCTCGTGAAGGTTTCTCTTTATTACTTCAGAAAGATGTGTAATTATGGCGGTGCTTACATCCACCACCATGTAGCCCAGCCTTTGAGCCTTTTCTCTCATGTCCTCTGTGATCCAGTAGGCTTTTAAGTTGAAGGCGGGCTCGTGGGTTTCCACACCCTCAATGCTCCCCTTCACATTCCCCAAGTCTATTGCCAAGTATCTGTTTGGCATTACCTCGTAGCTACTGACCTCAAGCCCCCTTACGAGTATTCTGTATTGATAGGGTCTGAGGCGTAGGTTGTCCCTTATATGCACCAAAGGAACCACCACACCAAACTCTTGGGCAATCTGCCTTCTCATGGATTTTATCCTCTCCGGAAGATCTCCGCCCTGAGACTCATCCACCAAGGGCACAAGCCCATAGCCTATTTCAAAGGCAAGGGTCTCTGGTTGTGTGATGACCTCCTCTTCCGTCTTTTCGGGTGGCTTTTTCTGTTCCACCAAAAGCTTTTCCAACTCCTTGAGCTCCCTTTCCTGAATGCTCTTTTTCAGCAGATAGTAAAGTCCTCCTAAAAGCCCAGCCATGAAGAAGAAGGGAAGCTTAGGAAATCCTGGGATAAGCCCTATAAACGCCAAGAGGGCGGAGGAGAAGAGGAACACCCTGGGCTCTTTGGAAAATTCCTGAAGCAGAACATTTCCCAGCTGATCTTTGGATGAGGACTTTGTTACCACTATACCTGCAGAAGTGGAAAGCATCAAAGCGGGTATTTGGCTTGCAAGACCTTCGCCCACCGTTAGCAGGGTATAGTTAGAGACCGCATCAGAAAAGGGCACGCCTTTAAGGACTATGCCTACTATAAGACCACCCACCAAGCTCAAAAAGAGTATTATCAATGCTGCAACGGCGTCTCCCCTTATGAACTTGCTGGCACCGTCCATGGCACCGTAAAAGGATGCCTCCTGCTCTAACTGTGCCCTTCTCCTACGGGCTTCTTCCTCGGAGATCAGCCCGGCGTTGAGGTCCGCGTCTATGCTCATCTGCTTTCCGGGCATGGCGTCCAAGGTAAATCTCGCTGCCACCTCTGAGATCCTCTCCGCACCCCTTGTAATAACCACAAAGTTTATGACTATGAAGATCAAAAATACCACCAAACCTACCACCACATCCCCACCCACAACAAACTTACCAAAACCTTCTATTATGTGCCCCGCGGCGGAGGTGCCTTCATGTCCATAAAGTAGAATCCTTCTTGCTGCGGCAATGTTTAAAGATAGCCTAAGGAGCGTTCCCAAAAGCAGTATGGAGGGAAAGGCTGAAAGTTCCAAAGGCTCTTTTATAAAGGCGGTAAGCGTTAAAACCGTCAAAGAAAAAGTTATACTTAATGCCAAAAGCACATCAAGAAGCAGGGCAGGAATGGGCAAAATTATGGCACCCAATATCACCACAAAAGCCAAAAGCACCCATCCCTGCGTAAGGTTCATGCTAAAATTTTAAATCTCATGCAAATAGAAGTAATCAAAGGTAGCATCCTTGAGGTAAATGCGGATGTGATCGTCAATCCCGCCAACTCCTTGGGACTTATGGGTGGTGGTGTGGCGGGTGTGATAAAGAGGTTTGGAGGGGAGGAGATAGAAAAGGAGGCGGTGCAAAGGGCTCCCATACCGGTTGGCTCTGCGGTGCTTACTAGCGCAGGCAAGCTAAAATTCAAGGGTGTGATCCACGCACCCACCATGGAAGAGCCTGCCATGGAAAGCTCGGAGGAAAAGGTGAGGAAGGCGGTAAGGGCAAGCTTGGAGCTGGCAGACTGCTTGGGCTTTGAGACCTTGGCGATGCCCGGGATGGGCACGGGTGTGGGCGGACTTCCCAAAGAACTCTCCGCAAAGGCAATGCTTGAAGAAATAAAAAGCTTCAAACCCAAGAGCCTAAAGAAGGTCATTTTGGTGGATATAGACCCAGAGATGGTTCAAGCTTGGCAGAAAAATCTTTGTTAGCATCGGGCGGATTTTTAGGAAAGTCTAACAAACTTTATAAATTTCCCATCAAGGAAGTGAAGTTTTTCAACTCCCTTTTGGAGTTAAGGGAAAAACAGGGTTTTGTGGTTATCTCTTATAAGCTCTCAGAGGAGACCCTTGGTGTAAAGGTAAAGGCGTCCTTTTTCCCTTCCATTGTGTTTGTGGAAGTGGGAGAGCCCGTTGAGTTTGAAATAAGACCCAAGCCTTTTAAACTGAGTTTGAAGGGTTTTTCTTTGAACAGGGAAGAATACACAGAGAAAGTCATAAGGATAAAAGAGGAGATTGAAAAGGGCACTGTCTATCAGCTTAACCTCTCAACTAGGATGGACTTTAAACTTGAAGGTTCCCCTTTGGACCTTTTTTTGAACTTCTTTGAAAGGCAACCTACCCCCTACGCCTTTTTTCTTGACCTGAAAGACTTTTACATCCTAAGCGGTTCAATGGAGCTCTTTTTGGAAAAAAAAGGAGGGCTAATAAAGAGCAAGCCCATAAAGGGAACCGCCGAGAGTGAAAACGCTTTACAAAACAGCCAAAAGGATAGGGCAGAGAATTTGATGATCCTTGATATGATGAGAAATGACCTTTCAAGGGTGGCAAAGGTTGGCAGTGTGAAGGTGGAGGAGATCTTTAAGGTGGAAAAATACACAACCTTGTGCCAAATGCACTCCACTGTGGTGGCACAGACGGACAAAGACCTTGGAGAGATTTTATTTAACACATTTCCCCCTGCCTCCGTGACGGGCGCACCAAAGAAAAAGGCGGTGGAACTAATAGACGCTTTGGAGCCCCATACGAGGGACTATTACTGCGGATGCGCAGGCTTTGTTTGGAATGAGAATTTTACCCTGTGCGTTCTCATCAGAACAGCCTTTGGCAGTGGGCAAAATCTTTCTTACTACGCGGGCTCGGGCATTGTGTATGATTCGGAGGAAGAGAGGGAATGGGAGGAAACATTAAGCAAGGCAAAAGCTTTTTGGTCTGCGTAGAGGTTCCCGATGAACCTTGTGGAGTTAAAGGAAGCTCGTATAATTTAATATCCCAATGATAAAACTAAGCATATTGGGTTCTACTGGCTCGGTGGGGATGCAAGCTCTGGATGTGGTTAGGGCATACAGGCAGGATATTGAACTGGTGGGTTTGGTGGCAAGGAGGGCATCGGATAAACTGCTAAATCAGGCAAGGGAGTTTAAGCCCAAGTATGTGGTGTCCTATCAGGAGCCTGCAAAGGATTGGCTTGAAAGTCTTCCAAAGGAGTGTGTGTATTTGAAAGGTGAAGAGGGTTTGTTGGCTGTTGTGGAGGAATCTGAAAGGGTTTTGAACGCCATTTCAGGTATAGATGGACTTTTGCCCACCTTTTTTGTGCTCTCAAAGAACAAGATGCTACTTGCCAGCAACAAGGAATCTGTGGTCTGTTTGGAGGGGCTCATCAGAGAAAAGTCAGAAAATGTGGTGCCCGTGGATAGCGAGCACAACGCCCTTTTTCAACTGCTTTCAATGACAGACCGGCAGGAGCTAAAAAAGGTCTATCTTACCGCCTCCGGTGGTCCATTCAAAGACACGCCCATTGAAGAACTTTCAAAGGTAAAGCCCGCCCAAGCCTTAAACCATCCCACTTGGCAGATGGGACAGAAGATCACAGTGGATTCTGCCACTTTGATGAACAAAGGCATAGAACTTTTGGAGGCTAAGGCGCTTTTTGGTTTGGACCCAGACCTTATAGAGGTGGTGATCCATCCCCAAAGCCTGGTGCATGGAGCCATAAAGTTAAGAGATGGCAGTTTTCTCTTTCAGGTTTCTCCGCCCGACATGAAAATTCCTATAATGAACGCCATTTTTTATCCCAAAAGGCAAGAAAATTCCTTCAGAGAGGTTAGCCTTTTTGAGCTCTCTCCCATAGTTTTTGAGAGAGTGGATCGGCAAAAATTTAGGGCTTTAGCTCTGTGCGAATGGGTCGCAAGGATGGGAGGTGTTTATGTGCCCGTGCTTTTGGGTGCAGACGAGAGGGCGGTGGAGCTCTTTTTGGAGGAACGCATAAGCTTTGATAAAATAGTCCCCTTGGTGGAGGATGTGCTCTCTTCTGTAAGCATAAGAGACCCAGAAACCGTAGAGGAGATCATCCAAGCGGTAAAATGGGGCTACAAAAAGGTGGATGAGGTGTTAGACAGAGTGCTATGAGGGAGGTCTTTTACGCCGTACTCTTTGTGTTCTTTGCCTTTTTGCCCTTTCATCTTTTATCTTCTCCAAAGGCTTACTCGGTGAGCATGAAAAACACAGACCCATCCAAGTTTGAGTTAAAGGTGGGCAAAGAAGGAGGAACTCTCTATTACATACTTTTGGGAGACCCAAAGACCTTGAACCCAGCCCTTGCCCAAGAGACCAGTTCCACCGCAGTCCTCTCGGACCTTTTCAGCGGGCTAACAAGGCTGAACCTAAAAACTATGGAGTATGAGCCTGATCTGGCAGAGAGCATCTTAGCCTTTGAGGATGGAAAAAGGTATGTGGTAAAGCTAAGGAAGGATGTTAGGTGGAGCGATGGGAAGCCCTTTACTGCGGAGGATGTGGTATTTACATATAGAGATGTCTATCTCAACAAAAACATTCCTAACTCTACCGCAGACATGCTGAGGGGAGTTCTCAGAGAAGAAAAGGATGTGGAGAACTTTGTAAGGGCAATAGACCCATACACCCTTGAGTTTAATCTTCCAAAGCCCTTTGCACCCTTTCTTGGCATCTTGGCAAGCTCCATCTTACCCAAGCATAAGCTGGAAAAGTTCGTCAAAGAAGGGACCTTTATGCAGGCTTGGAATGTGAGCACAAACCCAGAGGAGATCGTAGGCACGGGACCCTACAAGCTAAAGAGATACATAAAAGGACAGTTGGTAGAGTATGAGGCAAACCCCTATTACTATAGAAGGGACGAAGAGGGCAAAAAACTACCATACATAAAAAGAAGGGTCGCCTACATAGTGCAGGACCCGGACACAGCCCTTCTCATGTTCTCCACTGGCAAGGCAGACTATCATGGCATCAGACCCACGGACCTTATGACTGTAACCCGCCTAAAGGGGGTCAGCCTTTTTGATTTGGGACCCACTCCATCTACTACCTTCCTTGTTTTTAACCAAAACCCGCAAGCGGACATTCCCAAGCATAAGCTACGGTGGTTCCAAAATTCCCAATTCAGAAGGGCAATCTCTATGGCAATAGACCGCTCTGGAATAAGTTTGCTCGTCTATAACGGCTTGGCACAGCCCCTCTATGGACCCATCACACCCGCCAACAGACCTTACTATTACGAGGGACTGTTTCCAGAAATCCCTTATGACCTAAAAACCGCCAGAAAGCTTTTGGAGGGGCTTGGCTTTTCAGACAGAAATAAGGATGGTTGGCTTGAGGACCCAGAGGGAAATACCTTGGAGATCATACTCCTCACTAACGCAGAAAACAAAGAAAGGCAAGCCATAGGAAACATGATAAAGGAGGACCTGGAGAAATTAGGTATAAAGGTAATCTTTAACCCAATAGACTTTAACGCTTTGGTGCGTAGGCTAACAACGCCTCCCTACCAGTGGGAGGCTGTAATAATAGGTCTCACTGGTTCCTTGGACCCACACTTTGGCAGAAACGTGTGGCACTCTTCTGGCACCTTGCATATGTGGAACCCAAGACAAAAAACGCCAGCTACAGCTTGGGAGAAAGAGGTAGATGAAATCTTTGACAGGGCTTCTTCCGTGCTAAACAGGGAAGAAAGAATTGGGCTATACAGACAAGCCTACAGAATAATAGTTAGAGAGCAACCTCTCATATTCTTGGCTACTCCAAAGAGCATGGTGGGAGCCAGGGATAAGTTTGAAAATTACTTTCCCACTGTTTGGGGGCAATACGAAGAGGAGTATATGTTTTTCAAGTGATAAGCTCCCTGAGCCTTTCCCGAAGAACTTGGTAGGTTATCTCTTTGATTATGCCCTCCAACGGTACTGATTCAATACTCTTTTTGAGTTCCTCCCTAAGGAGTTCCCTAACAAGGTCGCCCAGATTGAAACCTTCAAAGGCTTTTTTGATTTCCTCTTTAATGGCTTCTTCTATCAACTTCTTAACATCCTCCAAGGGCAAGCTTCTTAATGCATCCTCCAACCTTTCTGTTTTTTGTTCCGAAGCGTTTACCACGGGCACAGCCTCCTTTATAGGTATTTGTGAGATCGGTGTGGTTTCTTCCTTTTGTTCCTTCGAGACAGACTCTTCCATAGGTAATTGGCTTTCCTCTAACTTAGGCAACTCAGCTACTTCAGTCTCTTGAATAATTTCAGGAGTTTTTTGAGTTTCCACATTTTCTACACTTTCCTGCACAGCTTCTTGCTTCTCAAGTAGTTCCCCAAGCATTTGTATAAGTGTTGTTTCTTGTTCCTTCAAAGGAACAAGGATTTCTTTAAATTTTTCTACTATTTCCTTGGGACTTTCTTCTCTTGAAATTGCGTGCTTATTTCTAAGAGGAACATCATCTATGTTTATGTTAAACAGTTCGTCTATCAACACCAAAAAGGGCTTTTGAGCTATGTCTTGATCCTTAGCTAGTTCCATTAATCTCTTCTTTGCTGCAAGCCCCGAGATCGCATCAAATATAACTCCATCTACATCTTTTAAAAGGCTTTCCAAGTCTCTAAAGGACCTTATGGCAACTGGCTCAAAATTTTCAGATAGTAAGGAAATGATGCTATCCGCCAGGGTGCTATCAAAGGACACTACTGCAACCTTCTTCTTTGGATTAGCACTTTCGGGGATGTATTGGGAAACCTCCTCCTTGGACTCTGGCTGTGCCTCTGCAAGTTTAAACCCTTCTTCAAAAGCTAATGTTTCTATGCCTTCCTGTTCTGAGGGAGTTATCTCTATCGCTCCCTCTACTTCTCCCACAGTTTGTTTGTGGGTTTCTATTTCAAGCTCTAAGGTAGGCAATTGGTATTCTTCTGTTTCTTGTGCAGGTGCCATAACGGCAGATAGAATTTGATCAGGGGTACTTTCTCTTGGTATAAGCATCTTTTTTTGTGGTCTTAGATTTTTAGCATTTATAGGGAATAGGTCATCCACAAGCACCACAAACTTCGCATCTTTAAATTTTTGTTGATACATGTTGTTTATATCTTCTTCGGAGAGTGCCCCCGATATTGCGTCATAAATGATCACATCAAAATATGGAGTTGCCAAACTAAGAGCCTCTTCCCCATTTTTAACGTCCATAACTTCGTATTCACTGAGGGCATTCTTTAGCTGTTTTACTAAATTTCTATCGAAGGAAACTATCAAGACTTTCATTTTCTTCCCTCCATTTCTTTAAATATATTATCAAGTATTCTTTTTGCCTCCTCAATACTTTCCCTTGGTATTATCCTGTGGGTAGCAATAGCCAGCCGAACAGCCTTTAGCTTCCTTTCTAAACCTAGTGGGTAGGTTTTTTCAACTATTTTTACTTCAGTCCCTTTCTGTTCAGCTTGCGGGATTAGCATATAAACAATGCCTATTGCAAATAGTATCAATCCAGCCAAAGCTATACCAAAGTGCGTTGGGTTTTTGAGCAGTTCCTCTGTATATTCTCCAAAATTGTATTTTCTGGTATATATATATATCTCCGCCTTGGATGGCGATATTTTGTGGTAGGACGAATACATATTGACATCCATAGGGTTCTGAAATACCTGACCATATATGTATATCTTTCCTTCGGCAGGTTTAAATATAAAAAATCCTTGGTCTGGATAGTCTATATTCTTTAGCTCTTTACCTTCATATACTGAAAGCATAAAACTGGCAAAATTTGCGTTTATTTTCTCTTGCTTCTTTATAGCGTATATTTCAAAGGATGTATATATTCCCAATCCAAACAATAAGAAACCCAATGTCACGAAAATAAGAGACAGAAATATTTTCATCTTTACCCTCCAACTGTTATAGCTTCTATAAGCAAGGATGGAGAACCCACATGCCCATACATCCTGAGGTCTTCTCCTATTCCCACCAAATTTTTCAGAAGTTCCTGAATGTTCCCTCCTATAACTACTCCCTTCACTGCTCTCTCCTTCTTGCCACTCTTATAAATTATACCAGAAGCACCCAAGGAAAAGTCTCCGGAGATGGGGTCTGCGGTATGCAAACCCATAAGGTCTAAAACCAAAAATACCTCCTCGTAAGCCCTCAACAGGTCCTCCAGAGTGTGGGTCCCCCTCTCTATGTAAAGGTTCCTTATGCCAGAGGTGGGCAGGCTTTTATAGCCGTGCCTTACCGAATTGCCCGTTGGTTTGGCATTGCATTTAACCGCTGTATATACACTGTGCAAGAACCCTTTAAAAATTCCCTTTTCAATTACTATGTTTTTGTTGGAGGGAACGCCCTCTGCGTCCAACTCCAAAGAACCCACACCCCCTTTTAGGGTCCCGTCATCTATCACAGTTAGCAAAGGGCTTGCTATTTCTTGTCCTTCTTTACCCTTTAGCAGGGTTTTGTTTTTTACGAGGGCATCCCCCAAGAACATCGGGCTGAAAGCCTCCAAAAGGGATACCGCACTGTCTCTGAAGAAGACAACGGGAATAACCTTTGTTTCGTAAGAAACCGCCCCCAACTGGGCAGTAGCCTTAAAGACCACATCCTTAGCCATCTCTTCAAAGTTTATGTCCTTTAAATATCTACCGCTCCTGTATTCATAGGATATAGCCTCTTCCCCGTTTTCTACTGCAAGGGCTGAGGTAAGGCAGGAAAAGTAAGTGGTTGCGTAGCTGTATTCAAGACCATGAGAGTTAAAGCAATGAACATCCACTTTAAACTCCTTCAGGCTTGTTTTTCTTGTGCCCACTACCCTTCTGTCAAAGCCCTTTGCGAGCCTTTCAAGGTTTATAAGCAACTCCGCTTTGTCCTCCACACTCAGAGAAAGTCCCTCGTGATCGTAATCCGCCTGCAACTGCCCTTTAAACTCCCCTTTGTTCAGAACAAAGCCGTCATCCTCTGGCGTTAGCTCCAAGGATTCCACTGCCCTCTTTACACAGCTTGAGACCGCTGTCCAGGATAGGTCTGTAGTGTATGCAAATCCCTGTTTAAAATCCTTTAGGATCCTTATGCCCAAGCCAACCTCCTTTGACTTGGAAAGGTTTTCCAAACTCTCTCTTGAGGTCTCCACCAAGAGTTTTTCCGTGCTCTCTATGTATGCTTCGTATTCATACTCTCCTTTTAAGGAGTCTCCTATCCACTTCTTTAATTGTTCCATCGTGAAAGATTTTATAATAGTTTTTTGGCTATGGCGGAAGAGAGAGAAAAGGTAGAAGAGAAAAAGGGAGTAAGAAAGATCCTATTTTTAATACCTATCCTTTTGTTACTTTTGGCAGTTGCGGGCGGAGGTGTCTATTTTTTCCTACTCAACAAACCTGAGAAGGAAAGTGAGGAAAGGGTTGCGCCCTCCCATGTGGGGGTTATGGTAGATTTGGGAGTATTCACCGTCAATTTGGCAGACAGAGGAACGGATGCCTATGCAAGGGTAGCCATAACCTTGGAGCTTTCCAACGAAAAGGTAAAACAGGAGGTGGATAAAAGGATGCCCATAATCAAGGACGCCATCATAGATGTGATAAGTAGCAAGAACTCGGATTTTGTGAGGACGCCCGAGGGAAGGGAAGCCCTAAGGTTAGAGCTCATAAAAAGGCTCAACATTATTCTGGTGGAAGGCGGCGTCCGAAACATATACTTTACTGAGTTTGTAGTTCAGACGTCGTGATGGATCTCTTTTATAGCCTTTTAAAGGTCCTGCTCTCTTTAGCCATAGTGGTGGTGCTCATACTTTTGGTGGTTCCATACCTGCATCCTCTTCTAACAAGGCTGAGCCTTAAAGGAAAGTCCGGGAATGTGAAGGTTTTAAGCATTGTTCCCCTTATGAGGGGTGCCTTTTTGGTGGAGCTTGAGGTAAAGGGGGTGTATATGTTGATCCTTGTAAGCGAAAGGGGTGCGGATGTTGTTTATAAAGACCTTAGCCCTTAGCTTTTTGGTAATTGGTGTTTGCTACTCCCAAGAGCAAATACTGCCAAACATAGAGCTAAAGGTTGGCACAGGACAGCTGGACACCTCCATAAGGCTCTTGATCCTCCTGACCGTTCTATCCCTCGCCCCATCCATTCTGATCATGACAACCTCCTTTGTTAGGATCGTTATAGTGTTATCCTTAATAAGGCAGGCTTTGGGTGTTCCCACCGTTCCACCCAATCAAGTGATCGTATCCCTTGCCCTCTTTTTGACCTTTTTTATCATGAAGCCTGTTTTTGAAAGCATAAACCAAAACGCACTTCAGCCTCTGCTCAAGAGGGAAATAACCGATCAGGTGTTCTTTGAAAGAACCTCGGACATATTAAAGGAGTTCATGGCTAAGCATACAAGAAAGGAGAGCATAAAGGTCTTTTTGGATGTATCTGGTATGAGCAAGGAGGAAAAGGAAAAGATCAGATCACCAAAAGATATTCCCCTAAGCGTGCTGATCCCCGCCTTTATGGTAAGCGAAATAAGCGTGGCTTTCCAGATAGTCTTTCTGCTATACCTACCCTTTTTGATCATAGATTTGGTGGTTGCGTCCATACTTATAGCCATGGGCATCCTCATGATTCCGCCCCAGATCATATCCTTGCCCTTTAAACTCATGCTCTTTGTATTGGCTAATGGCTGGGAACTTGTTATACTTTCCCTTGTAAGGAGCTACCAATGAGCCCAGACCTGATCCTTTCTATGGGACAGAAGATGCTTGAGATGGCTTTTATTTTGGCGGCACCCGTCCTTTTGGCTACCTTCCTTGTGGGACTTATCATTAGCATTCTTCAATCTGCCACCCAAATACAGGAAATGACCCTCAGCTATATCCCAAAGCTCATAGCGGCCTATGTGGTCGTTCTCCTTTTGGGTGCATGGATGCTAAACAAACTGCTGGACTTTACAAAGGAGCTCATAGTTAATATTCCCGTCTGGCTCCGATGATCTCCCTTGACCTAAACAGCCTTTTAACCCTCTTTTTACTTCATGTTAGGGTTATTTCCTTTCTCTTTATGGTGCCCTTCTTTGGTAGAGAACTATTGCCAAACACTTTTAAGGTCTTCTTTGCTACTGCCCTTTCCTTTATGCTCTTTTTATACACAGACCAAAAACCCATAGAGTTTGCCACCACAGGGCACTTTTTCCTTGCCATTTTAAAGGAGTTTATCTTTGGTTTTTTCAGTGGTCTTTTTCTTAGGTTTATCTTTGATGCGGTTATGATGGCGGGGGAGGTCATAGGCATAAACATGGGCTTGTCCATTGCCACCCTTTTCCTTCCCCAACAGCCCCAAGCTTCTGTTTTTTCTGTGTTTTTTATGCTACTTTTTACATCCTTTTTCCTCTCGGTGGGAGGTCCGGAAATTGTCTTTCTCTCCCTTGCCAATAGCCTGAGCAAGGTGCCCTTGGGAACCTTTGACCTCTATTCCACAAACCCAGATGTGTTCCTAAAGCTTTTTTATGAGAGCTTTAGCCTTGCGGTTAGAATTTCCCTGCCCATAGTTCTGAGCATGCTCCTTTTAAACCTAACCCTTGCCCTACTGAATAGGTTCATCCCTCAGATAAATGTCTTTGTAGTTGGTTTGCCTATGCAGGTGTTTTTAGGCTTTGTCCTTTTGGTGGTCCTCTTTCCACTAATATCCTATCTGCTCTCAAGCCACCTAAAGGAGTATATAATCAAATTCAGCAGGGCTGTAGGAGGCTAATATGGCGCAGGAAAACAAAACAGAAAAGGCGACGCCTTATAGAAGAAGAAAGCTCAGGGAGGAGGGTAATGTAGCCAAAAGTGTAGAGATCGCCACCGCAAGCACGATCCTCTTAGGGAGTATAGTGATCTTCTTCACAGGATATACGCTTTTTAGCAAAGTTTTAGAGCTCTTTTGGAATGTTTCCTTAAATCCACTCGTTGGTTTCCATAGAATTTTCACCCAAATAAAGGAAAGCATAGTTCCCCTTATACTACCCTTCTTTGTGCTAAGCCTTTTGGTGGTTATTCTTACCCACATAGCCCAGTTTGGTTTTATATTCACCACAAAAACCCTTGAGCCCAAGCTTGAAAGGCTAAACCCCTTTGAGGGTCTAAAGAGAATTTTCTCACTGACTACCCTCTTTGAGCTTACAAAGAACCTGCTGAAGGTCTCCCTCCTTATGATCGTTGCCTATTTCTTTGTTAAATCTGAGCTTTGGGAACTCTTTAACCTCTTTGCAAGCGAGAGCTCAACCGCAATAAGGAGTTTTTTGAGCTTTACCTTTAAGTTGGTGATCTTTATCTCGGTGATTGCACTGTTTATAGCCCTTTTGGACTATGCATACAAACGGTGGGATTACGAAAGAAGAATCAGGATGAGTAAGGAGGAGGTAAAGGAGGAATACAAACAGCACGAGGGTAATCCCCTTGTTAAAGGTGCCATCAGGCGGAGGATGAGGCAGTTGTCTAAGGGTAGGATGCTTCAGGAGGTTCCCAAGGCGAGCGTTGTTATCACAAACCCCACTCACATAGCCATAGCCCTCCGTTATGACCCCAGCGAGGGAGATAAAGCACCTATCATCTTAGCAAAGGGCAAGGGTGAGGTAGCGGAGAGGATCGTAGAGGTTGCCACCGTTCATGGCGTCCCCATAGTCAGAAGGGAAGAGTTAGCCAGAGCACTCTATCCAGTGTTGGAGGTTGGGGAGGAGATCCCACCTAAGTTCTACAGGGCGGTGGCGGAGGTTATAGCCTTCGTTCTCTCTCGCAGGAAGAGGATTGCGGTATGACGGACCTTGGAAAGTGGCTGATCTTTGTGGGTGTGTTTTTTATAGTCTTTGGACTGGTCCTTTTGTTGGTCCAAAAGCTTCCCTTTGGTTTTGGCAAACTGCACGGGGATATCTTCATAAAGAGGGACAACTTTACCTTTTACTTTCCCTTAGCCACTTCCCTGCTTATAAGCCTTTTACTGACCCTTATCCTTAACCTTATATTTTGGCTTTTGAGAAAGTGAGTGGCGGAGCCGACGGGACTTGAACCCGCGACCTCCGGCTTGACAGGCCGGCGTTCTGACCTGGCTGAACTACGGCTCCTTATTTTTTTATTATATCACTTTTTAGGAAAATAAACATCGAGGGTGTTCTAAAAACACAAACCCATTGACACACAAGAGTTTTAAGGCTAAAATCTAACCCTGATATTTCTTAGCCTGCGGTTCAAGCTGAGGCTGGAGGGGCATCCCAATGAGGGATTTTTTAAAACAGCTTAGAAGGGTAGCTAACTTTTTCATACCTTAAGTATAATTTTAACATAGTGAAGGTTGTTATTTTAGAAGAGGGGGCGGACTTGGACGCCCTCTCCTGTGCCTACGGCGTGCTCCTTCTTTATCAGGACGCATACCTTTTAAAGCCCTCCTTGCTTTCCAGAAAGGCGGGTGAGGTTTTTAAAAGGTTCAAAGAAAGGTTCAGAATTTTGGAAGAACTTCCGCAGGAGTTTGACTTGGTTTTGGTGGATGCCCACCATGTGGAGGAATACAAGTTTGCAGGAGTTAAGGAAATTTACATATTTGACCATCATCCAAAGGCACCCAAGTGGTTCAAGGGAAAGGTGGATGCGGTAGGCAGTGCAACCACCTTGGTGGTGGAGGAACTCCAAAGGTTAAACATAGAGATAACTCCAGAGGATGCAGCCCTTTTGGCTTTGGGCATTTACGAAGACACTGGGAGTTTAACTTACGAGGGAACCACTGAACGGGATGCCCTTGCATTAGCTTGGCTTTTAAAAAAGGGTGCAAACCTAAGAACCATAAGGGAATTTCTCAGGGAGAGCTTGAGTAAGGAGGAGATAGACTTTTTGTCTAAAAGTTTGGTTGCCCTTGAAAAGCTGTTTATTGATGGCTCAAAGGTGGTAGTCTTTGTGCTGAGGTCGGAGGAATACAACCCGGACTTTTTGCAGGTGGTGTATCGCTTGGAGGAGGTAAAGGATGCGGACGCCTTTTTTGTGATCGTTTCCGTTGGCAGTAAAACCTACCTCTTTGGCAGAGGACTAAAGGGTCGCTTTGACACTTCAAAAATTTTGGAAGCCTTTGGTGGTGGAGGGCACAGCTTTGCCAGTGCGGTAAAGTTGGAAAACGTGTCCGCAGAGAGGCTAAAAACCCTATTGGTGCAACTGCTTAAGGGAGATAATCCAGCAATAAGGGTTAAGGATGTGATGAACTATCCACCTTTTGCCCTGAGGGAAGATATGACCGTGGAGGAAGCTTTGATTTCCCTTGCGGAGAGAAACTTTGCTGGTGCGCCTGTTTTGAACCAAGAGGGAAGGCTTGTAGGTGTGATTTATAAAAAAGTCCTTTTAAAGGTTGCCAAGCTTTTTCCTTCAAAGCAGGTGAAGGACTTTATGCAGACGCAGTTTCACACCCTAAGCCCGGAGGATTTTGTTTGGGATGCGGAGGCTATTTTATCCACCTACGGAGAAAAGCTAATACCTGTGGTGGAAGACCAAAAGCTTGTGGGTGTGATCACACGCTTGGACCTAATGCAAACCCTAAGAAAACAGACAGAACCCTTAAAGCCCTCCCACCGTAAGGTGCAACTTCCCAAAGAGGTGGAGGAGTTGGCAAGGGTTGTGGGAAAAATCTGCCAGGAGTTTGGTTTTAAGGGCTACTTGGTGGGTGGCGTGGTAAGGGACATGCTTATGGGAAGGCGAATTTGGGATTTGGACTTTGTGGTGGAAGGGGACGGACTAAAGGTGGCAGAAAGGTTTGCCCAACATTACGGCGTAAATATCCATCCCTTTCCAGAGTTTGGCACCGCACATTTAAAAGTGGGAGATTTTAAGATTGAGTTTGCCACCACCCGTAGGGAAACCTACCCTCATCCCGGTGCCTACCCAGTGGTAGAGCCCGCCTCTTTAAAAGAAGATCTCTTCAGAAGGGACTTTACCATCAACGCCATGGCAATATCGGTGATGGAGGAGGACTTTGGAACACTCATAGACTACTTTGGAGGGCTCAGGGACCTAAAGGACAAGCTCATAAGAATACTCCACCCCCTCAGCTTTGTGGAGGACCCCGTCAGAATCCTCAGAGCACTACGCTTTGCAGGTAGGTTTGACTTTAAGCTCTCCAAAAGCACAGAAAAGGCAATGTTAAGCGCCCTCTCTATGCACCTTTTAAAGCATGCGTCAAGGGGCAGACTTCTAAAGGAGCTAACCTTAGCCTTCCGGGAGGAAAAACTCCTTGACATACTAAAGCTTTACAGACAATACAAGGTTTTGGAGGAGCTAATAGATGGCTTTCAATGGAGCCAAGATTTAGAACTAAAACTGGAAAAGTTAAAGGAGGTGATCTCTTGGCACAAAATTGAGTTTTCGGATAAAAACCTTGAATACGGCTGGCTCTATTTGGTAATTCTCTTGGAGAGGGTAAAGGGAGAGGAATTTTTAAAAGAGATGGGCGCACCCGCATGGGTTAGAGAGCTATACCGCACCTACAAGGAGCAAGCTAAGGAAGTGATAAAAAAACTCCATCAAGCCAAAAAGCCCTCGGAGGTTTACCTGACCCTGAAAAGGTTCAACGAGCCCTTTTATTTGCTTTTGGCGGTAGAGGAGAGCCTAAGACCAAAGATCGTTCTTTACATGGAAAAGCTCAGTAAGTTGAAGGTAGATGTTTCCAAGTTTTTTGGCTTGAAAGGGCAAGAGCTCGGAAGGGCGATAGAGAATGAAAAATTGAGGCTGATGGACGAGACCTTCACTCTAACCTAGCTTGCTTTATTTCCCTTCTAAACCAAATGCCACCCTTTATTTCAAAAAAACTGCGCTGAAGTTCCACAAGCTGTTTTGTACCACCCATAGCCAAGGCGAACATCCTCTCAAACTGCTCCTTTGTAAATGTGTTTTCTTCTCCCAAAGCTTGAATTTCAGAGATCATGCCTTGACCTGTAGCCACTAAGTTCATATCCACCTTGGCGGAGGAATCCTCTTCAAAGTTAAGGTCCAAGAGCACTTCATCCCCCACTATACCCACGCTAACTGCAGCTACAAAATCCTTTATGGGAGTGGAGTTTAAAACGCCTTGATTGTATAGCTTTATGACCGCATCCGCCAGGGCTACAAAGGCACCCGTTATGGACGCAGTGCGGGTGCCACCGTCCGCCTGCAAAACATCGCAATCCACCCAAAAGGTCCTCTCACCCACCTTAGTTAGATCCAAGGCGGTGCGCATAGCCCTACCTATGATCCGTTGAATTTCGTGGGTTCTCCCGCCGATCTTACCCGCAACGGATTCCCTTATGCTTCTCGTCTGCCCCGCCCTTGGGAGCATGGAGTATTCGGCGGTGATCCAACCCTGACCCTTTCCCTTTAAAAAGGGCGGAACGCCATCCTGAACCGAGACTGCACACACCACCTTTGTGTTGCCAAACTCCACAAGGACGGAGCCCTCTGCGTATTTTAGGTAATCCCTTTCAATCTTTATAGGTCTGAGCTCGTTAGGTTTTCTGCCGTCCTTCCTCAAACCTTGGCTCCCATAGCCTTAGCCTTTTCAATCACCTCCTCTATGGTGCCCACCATGTAAAAGGCCATCTCTGGCAGATGGTCATACTTACCCGTCAATATTTCCTTAAAGCTCCTTATGTTATCCTCAAGCCTGACATACTTTCCGGGCATACCGGTGAATTGCTCCGCCACGTGGAAGGGTTGAGCCAAGAACCTTTGGATCCTTCTTGCCCTATTGACTATTGCCTTGTCCTCTTCGGAAAGCTCTTCCATTCCAAGGATGGCGATGATCTCTTGAAGTTCTTTATACCTTTGGAGGACCCTCTTGACCTCCATGGTGGTTTCGTAATGCTCCGTTCCTACAAACTCCGGTGCCAAATACTTGGAGGTAGATTCAAGCGGGTCCACCGCCGGGTATATACCAAGTTCTGCGAGCCTTCTTGCGAGCACTGTGGTTGCATCAAGGTGGGCAAAAACTGAATAAGGTGCAGGGTCTGTGATGTCGTCTGCGGGCACATATACCGCTTGAATGGACGTCAAGGAACCCTTCTTGGTGGAGGTGATCCTCTCTTGAACCTCTCCCACGTCCGTGTTAAGGGTGGGCTGATATCCGACCGCAGAAGGAAGCCTTCCAAGCAGTGTGGAAACCTCAGAACCAGCTTGCACAAACCTGAAAATGTTGTCTATGAAAACAAGAACGTCCTGTCCTTCCACATCCCTGAAGTATTCTGCCATGGTTATGCCCGTCTGTGCCACCCGGAACCTAACACCCGGAGGCTCGTTCATCTGACCATAGACCATAACCGTGTAGGGAAGAACTCCCGATTCCTTCATCTCGTGCCAAAGGTCGTTTCCTTCCCTTGTCCTTTCGCCAACGCCTATGACCACCGAAAAGCCCTTGTGGAACTTGGCTATGTTGTGGATCAACTCTTGCATAAGAACCGTCTTGCCAACCCCCGCACCACCAAAGAGACCAACCTTCCCACCCTTCACATAGGGCTCCAGAAGGTCCACCACCTTTATACCCGTTTCCAAAATCTCCACCTTTGTGGATTGCTCTTCCAAGGGTGGAGGCTCCTTGAACATAGGCCAAAACTCTTCCGCATTTACCGGTCCCGCTTCGTCTATGGGCTGTCCCACCACATTGAAGATCCTGCCCAAGGTTGCCCTTCCCACTGGCACCTTTATAGGACCGCCCAAGTATTCCACCTCTTGTCCCCTCACCAAACCGTCGGTGGGACCCATGGCTATGCTTCTCACCCTACTCTCTCCTATGTGCTGGGCTACCTCAAAGTATAGCTCCTCCTGAGCCCAATTGCCCCTATCATCAATAAAGCGCCTTATGGTCTTCAAACCGTGCCTAACCGGTGGCAAATTCTTCTCAGGAAACTCTACGTCCACAACTGCACCTATAACCTGAACGATTTTCCCCTTCATAATGGGCAATATTTTAACATATAATTGAAATCGTGAAAGCCATAGAGGTTTCCTCCATTCTTAAGCTTTTGGAAGGCAAAGAGGACGGACAAAAGATAGAACAGGAGTTAAGAAGGATAGAGAAGAGAAAGGAAAAGGTCTATGTGTCCAACTATACCCTTTTGGAATTGGCTTATCTTCTTGAGTTTGTCTATGGGCTAAGCAGGGAAAGGGTGGCAAAGGTGCTGAAAACTCTCTTAGAGGACCCTCTTTTTAAAGTGGAGGAGGAAGAGGTGTGGAAGGATGCCCTTAAGCTTTATTTGGAGGGCACTGAGCTTTCGTCTGCCCTCAGAGAGGTGCAATACAGGAGGGTGGATGTTGATGGAACGGTCGGTTAAGGTAAAATTCTGCGGTATCAAAAGGGAGGAGGATATAAAAAAGGCTTTGGAATTAAAGGTGGATTATGTGGGTTTTATGCTTTATCCAAAGAGCCCAAGGTTTGTAGGTTGGGAAGGGTTGGCGGGACTTTTGGAGTTAGCACAAGGAGTGAAAAGGGTAGGTGTTTTTGTCAATCCCACTCTTGAAGAGATAGAGAGGGCTTTTGAGCTTGGCATAGACTTGGTGCAACTCCACGGAGAGGAGGATTTTGAATTTGCAAAAAGGGTGGGTTTGGAGAGGGTGATAAAAGCCTTTCGGGTAAAAGACCAAATCCATGTGGAAGAAGCATGGAAGCAAGCTTACGCGATCCTTTTGGACACCTACTCAGACAAAGCTTACGGTGGGACCGGAAAGAGCTTTGATTGGAGCATAGCCCAAGCTTTGGTGGAAGAGGGCTTTAAGGTTTTTCTCTCCGGAGGTTTAAACCCAAAGAATGTTCCCCTTGCAGTGCAACAAGTAAAACCCTATGCGGTGGATGTGTCCTCGGGCATAGAAAAGGAGCCCGGTGTAAAGGACCACAAAAAAATGGAGGAATTCATCCATGCAGTTGAGAACCCATCTAAAAATTGACCAAGGGCTAAGCGGAAGTCCCGTAGAGGTGGGAGAAGGTTATGCGGTGGTGGAGCTAAAGACAGAGGAAAACATGCGCGCCGATGAGAAAAACTTGGTGCATGGAGGTTTTATCTTTAGCCTTGCGGACTACTGCGCCATGCTGACGGTCAATGAACCCACCGTTGTTTTGGCATCCGCCAAGGTGGATTTTAAAAAACCCGTGGTGGTAGGAGACACCCTCCGGGCAGAGGGCAGACTTCTAAGGGCAGAGGGCAAAAAGCGGTGGGTAGAGGTAAAGGTCTATAGAAACCAAGATTTGGTCTTTTTGGGAGAATTCTTGTGCGTGGTGCCCGATAAACATGTGCTTGATGTTGGGTAAATTTTGTGATAGATTTAATATAAATCTAACTAAGGAGGTGATGTCATGGTCAGGGCAGTGCTCTTTGGCTTAAGTGCTGTTGCCTTAGCTTTAGCCCAACCAAAAATTGAGGTGAAGGATCCATGGGTCAGGCTCGTCCCACCCAAATCAAAAAACACCGCCGCGTACATGAAGATTGAAAACATGGGAACAGAGGCAGACAAGCTGGTAGATGCGTCCGGCAATGTTTCCAAGATCACCGAGCTTCACGAGACGGTGGAGGGCAAAATGCGCCGGCTAAAAGCCATAGAAGTTCCCGCAGGGAAGACCGTTGAACTAAAGCCCGGAGGTCTTCATGTAATGCTCATAGAACTCAAGGAACCCCTCAAGGAAGGTCAAACGGTGGAAATTACCCTAAAGTTTGAAAAGTCAGGAGAGATAAAGGTTCAAGCACCCGTCAAAAAGGGAATGGGTGGGATGCATCACCACGGGCATTGAACCTTGGCTCTCGGGAGGACTCACGAACTTATAAACCTGCTTGCCCTCCCGAGCTTTCTTTACTTTTTACCAAAAGAGTTTTATCTGCCCTTTAGCGTGGGCTATGTGCTGGGCACCTTTTTACTATCCCCCGATTTGGACCTAAAGCACTCCAAACCTTCCAAAAGATGGAAAGCACTAAAAATCCTCTGGCGCCCCTATCAAAAAAAGTCAAAACACAGAGGCATTTCCCATATCCCCCTTTTGGGCACCCTCACAAGGCTTTTATACATCTTCCTTTTAATAACAGCCCTTTATTACCTGCTTTACTTTTTGCTTTCCTCTTATTGGCAAGAAAGCACCCAAAAAATATCCCAACTCAACCCCCTTATTCTTGCCGAAAAGCTCGCATACAAAGAATGGACCTTTTACGCCCTCTTAGGTCTAATAGCCTCTGAGCTCACCCACATAAGCCTTGACTTGCTTTGGAGCTTTTGGAAGAGAATAAAACCCTTTTGAACTCAGTTTATCATAGCGAACTCTTCTTTTATAGCGTTGCTCAGTTCTTCGTGAAGTATAAACCAAAAGTGCCTTTTTAACTCCGGTGGGATGCTCTCTATCTGCTCCGCAAGATAAAAACTAACCACAAGACGAAAAGCCTTACTTTTTCCCCTCTCCAATCTGTAAAAGTCCATCGGTCTCATAGGTCTTAGCTCGTCCCTTCTTTTCAAAGCCCGCCTTAGTGCCTTCTTGAGTATAGGCATAAACTTTTTGTTATACTGAAGCTCCAACCTATTCGGACAGTAAGGTTCAAAAAGCCTTATATAAACTGCCCTAAAAAACATTAGAACCCACCCTCGTTTTGCTTCTTGAAGTTTTTAGGACAAGCCCAAAGCAAACTTCTACAACGCCCTGCATAAACTTTAAAAACTCAGATAATATGTGCCCCTCCCAAAGCATCATAAAGTTTATAAAACACCAAAATTAAGCACTTTCTGACAACTCTTTTTTAACTCTAAATGGTGCATTAGGAATTTTATGGCTATATTATACCCTATTTTTGCGAATTTGTCAAGCTTTCAACTCCATACTTTCAACTCCACACGGTGCATTAGGAACAGAGAAAGGGATGGAAGAAAGGAGGAGGTATGAAGCGCTTTCAACTCCACACGGTGCATTAGGAACCCCAAACGACCACATTAATTAAAATAAGACATATCAATAATTTTGTCAAGAGGGCACCCCTTTCAAATGAAGTTAATTTTCCGAAATCCGAGATCATGCAAAGTTGAGTCTATTGTTATCAAATTTAAATCCTTGTCTCCCAATACTTTCCGCCACTGACCATAATTACAGCATTACGGCATTACAGAATTACGGCTTTACGGTTTTACGGCAAGGGCATATAATTAAAACCTATGGGAAACAAGAAGAAAACGGTAAGAACTACAATTTTGCTACCTCCCGAGGTGCATCAAGCCCTACGCATAGAAGCCATAACCAAGAAGATGTCCATGGGAGAACTCATTGTCCAAAAGCTAAAGGAGTTAGAAGAATACAA
>Ga0308406_1000144_pt1 | contig 36707 bp, 21 predicted proteins | sample HotsprSampleMSe1_FD_203474 | JGI IMG/M metagenome (GOLD analysis project Ga0308406, IMG submission 203474) | Hot spring phototrophic mat microbial communities from Mushroom Spring, Yellowstone National Park, Wyoming, United States - 20060911_MSe1 ...
CTTATTGGTAAAGAAAATTGGTTAGTTGCTTGTTCATATGCTCTATCTAATGTAACTTTTTCGTGTGTTGTAAAAAAGGAGGTTGCTCTTCCAGGCCCAAGAGGTAAACTACTAATTATTTTTGAATAGCTATTACTTGTAAATCTTTCCAAAAATAAAAACCCTCTTTTATACGCATTTAATTTATACATGACGTTTTTAAATACATAAGCTGTAAAATTATTGTCATCAACATCATCTTGTATTTCAATAGAATACTGAGCAATTGCTGGATGAAAAATTCTATCTACCTGAGAAACTAGTGTATAACCAGGTAAATTTATCGGAGAATAAGTAAATATTTCTTCGTTAGTAGTGTTATTTCTATAATAGTATTTATTGGCGCTGATAGTTTTAATTGAAAAATAAAATTCTTTTTCTGTTTGAAACGAAAACGTAGAAGCGCCTGGGTTGCTAGTATTTAAGGTAAAAGAAAAAGGAACTCTAAGTATTTTTCTATCATAAGTATTATGCGCAGTGCCAAAATATAAGTATCCAGAAAAGTTCAAGTTATTATCGGGGTTTCTTACTTTTATGTTTTTACCAAAGTACATGCTAACAGCATTTCTCTGTAAAGCAAAGTCAGGATCATTTACAAAGATCATTCCAAGATAATCTTCAGAAGTAAGTTTGTTTGCTAGACTGGTAGGTAAAGTTACAGGATTAGAAAAAAAAGTAGTTACTGTATTATTAGAAGTATTAAAAGTAATTACTTCCAAGTATATTTGTTTTGTTACTTCATGCACTGTTAACCAGCAATTATAAATAAAAGTACCACTTCTAACCTGGTACATTTTAGATATTGGCATTTTTCTAGAAGTAGAGGTATTAAAATCAATAGTTTCACTAATTATAGATGTTGTGCCGTTTGATTTATTAAATGATGCAACAACATATGTTGTTGATCCGTTAGAATAATATGCATAATGAGAGGTAAATAAAAAATAAATTACTGCTGACGTTTCATGTATTAGATAATTATAAGATAATCCACACCCGATATTTCCTGGGATGTCTGTGTAAGGAAAGTAAATTTCTTCTCTACCGAAAGACGTATTATTGCTTAATCGTACTCTGTCTATAAGTACATAGCCGTTTGTTGATCTTCCAAACAAAACATATCCTGAATTCAATATATCTCTGTCAATAACCCCACAAATACTAGAATATTCATAAAAGTTTATAGGAATATCTTTGTAGTTATGAGTTAACCTATACTTTCCAACATTTCCGTTTTGGTCTTTATAGGTTCCTGAAGCGTTATCATATCTAAACACCTGCATGTTTGGGTGCGTGACAAAAATTTCCCTAAACCTTCCCTGAAGTACCTGGGCAACATTTGCACCACCAGTTGAAGTAATATTAAATGTATTTGAAGGCATAAGTATATTATAGTAAAACTTTTATAAAATCTCCTATCCGATTCTATCTAATAACCAAGCTACATAATCAATAGCTTCTTTAGCACAGATTTCGCAAAAGTTTTCATTTTCTACTAGGTATTTAATTGCATCATTAATCTGCTTTTCATTTTCTTCTGTTTTTACTACTGAAGTGATTGAGCCTCTTATTAATGAAGACCTGTCTCCAAATACTTTATTTTCTATAGCGTTTTTAAGTTCTGGATGAATATCGTAACGTAATATTTCTCCTTTTTCTTTTAGTGCAGAAACTTTAATAAGTAATTTTGTTCTAAAGTCTTTAGCTGCTTCTTTTGATATTCCAATTACTTCTTCTATACTACGTAAAAACTTTTCATCAAAATCTACATATTTGTTTGAGTAAGGGTCTTTTACTTTTTCGTTGTTTACTGACGCAAAAGCATGCTCAATATATTTATTGAAGTAGGTTTGTGCCTCTTTTTCAAATGCAGTACCGATAAAAGCCCTGAATACTAAATCTTTTATAAACTTGTCGTATTCTTTCTGAATGAGTTCTGATAGTGAATCTAAACTTCCTTGGCGAATTTCTACATTTGCTTTAGTTATTACTTCTTTTAGCTTAATTAAAGCTTCTATAGGAGATACGCACTTTTTTCCTACTGAAGCAAAAGAAATAGCATCTACAGCTACCCTTGGAGATATACCAAAACGCCCGTCATTTTCATGCTTCATATCTTCAAAATGAGCTTCGTTGTATAGGTGCTGTAGCTCATTATTGTACATCTTCAAGGAAGTAAGCAGATCATATTTTTTATTTCTCTTGTCCTGCTCTAACCTAGACAAGATAGATACTCCTGCAATAATCTTAGTAGTCCATGGTGCTAAATGGAATTCAGGATTGCCTAACATTTTTTTATAAATATTTTCTTCTTCATTCCATACTAGGTTATAGCGCCACTCAATTTCTCTTGATCGATCAATCAGGGCCTCATTTTCTTTTTTAGCTTTGAATTTTGCGTTTTCTGTATAGTTGGTATGAGCAATTAGAATCTCATCTGCATCAATCAAACCAAATCTATCTACTTTGATTTTTCTCTCTTCAGCAAGCACTAATAGCGGATAAAGCAAATCTGCTCTAGCTTTATGAATTTCAATTAACTCAGTAATACCTCTATTACCGGAAAATAAGGCTCCATTGAAGTTCCAGGCCAGCGGGTGAGAGGTGTCTCCATATTTCTGAATCTCTACAAAGTTTTCTGAACCTACTAATACAGAGGAATCTTGTGAGTTATAGTCAGCGGGTACAAAAGTAGCAATTCCTCTACGTTCTCTTTCTGAAAGAGTGATCTGTTTCACAGGAAACTTGAGAATGTCTCCTTCAAATTCATGTTCAAGTCTATAGGCGCACTTAGGACATAAGTACTGTTCAACAGTAATGTTATAAACTTCTTTTAGTTCTTTTCTGTAGCTGTCGGGAAGTAAGTTTAATGGACTTTCGTGCATTGGACAATTGTCTAATGCATAAATTTCTCCTTCCTGTTCAAGTGAATATCTCTCTAATGTCCTTTTCAAAATGCTCACTAGAGTAGATTTAGCTGTACCCACAGGCCCGACAAATAGTAATATTCTTTTCTTAACATCATGACCCTTAGAGGCAGCTTCTAGGAGTTCCATGAACTCTCTAATCTCATCTTTCATTCCATAAATTTCATCAGTAATAACTTTTGGTAAGTTATCCTTATCAAGACCAAAGTAATGCAAAGCGTCAAATAAATACTTATGAGCAGACCGACTCAAAAGTTTTGGGTTTTTTTCAAATTTTTCTTCAAAAAACTGTTCAAAAGTACCTGACCATGTTTTTTTGTTTAGTGATTTTAGTAATTCTTTTTTCATTTATGACTATTTTATCACGTTTTTTGTTTTTTTTGTATACAACTATTTTTTAATTTTTGGATATCTCAAAACAATTGGCCCCATCCATATTTTTTCAAGTATTTGCAATGTATTTGAAGCGTAAATCTGATCAAGAGTGTCCAGTGAAGTAAGTTTTAGTTTTTTATTAATTGAATAATTGTTGGTCTTTAACACTTCATAGTTAAACTGTTCTAACGCTGTTTCGCTATAATCATCAATAAATATTCTTGGTTTATAGTGTAATGTTTTACCTATTAGTTCTGCTTTTAGCTCTTCTATATGCTTTATATATTCATCATAGTTATCTGGTGCTGTATCTTCTCCTATTGTTTTTAGTAAAAATGACAAAAATTCTTCAGTAAAGTTTTCTGCAATTAGTTCAGCATCATCTATGTTTTTTACATACTCAGGAATATTTTTTCCTTCCTTTTCTGCAAATGAAAGCAACATATATCCAAACCAATATGGGTTATTTAAATCTACATATGAAACTTTAGAGTCCATGATCATAGCGTGCATGAAATTAAAATCATGCGTTTTTTCTAACATATACTTTTTGTCAATCCATGATGCAAAACCCTCATGTAAAATTTTTATATTTGACTTTTTCATCACATCTCTTAACATTCTCAGTTCTATTTCTATTAGTTCTTTCATCCAAGGCTCTATTGGAGAATTTTCAAGAATATATCTCAATATGTTTATTTCTCCGTACCCCTGCTGTTTCTTTTGTTGTTTTTTTACTTGTTCTAGGTACTCTTCTTTAAATGTTTTTACCGGACTTTTTATGTTCTTAAACTTTTCAAATTTTTTTCTAGAACTTTGATCGTATAAAGTTACCGGTTCTTTTTCTTCTTTTATGCTCTTTATTTCTTCTGAATAATCAATCAAGTTCCAAAAAGCATTAACTGTATCCACGATAATATCTAATTCTTCTGGCGAATAATACTGCATTTTATCTTCATATATCTCTAATGCTCTTCTTACTAAATCAAGAATAGCATCATCATTATATTCATAGATGTTATGTTTGTAAATATGTGAATGTCCAAATACATGTGCAATAACCTGCTCTGTTTCAGCCTCATTCGACCTGTTTGACATATAGGCTATTGCGGGAGTTGAATTAAATACTACCTCGTAAATATGCGCCCCTCTTTGGTGTTGATTACGCAACGAAATTATACCTTTTCCTCTTGACCAGTGCGGCAAAGCAATAGGAAAATAATTAGCAGCCACGTAAAAAATACTTTCTTGATCTACAGGTACAAACAAAGTTTCTTTTGGATCAAGGTTGTACGATCTTACAAAATCTAGTATTTCTTCTAACTTTTGTTGATATTTTTTATCGTACTTATACTGCATTTTTGTCTCCAAAGATATTGACTAGAAAATCTTTAACTGATATTAGCTCGTATACAAACAAGTTATCTATATAGCTTTGTATAGGTTTAAGTAAGGTGTACAAGCGGCTGTATGATATTGTACCCCAATACCCTGTTTTATCACTTACTTCTCCATAAACCAAAAGATTAACTATTTTTGAAAGTATCTTTACTTTCTCTAATAAAACTGGATTGTCACTTTCAATATTTTCACCATCGCTAAAGTAAAAAACATAAATATTGTTTTCCTCTAAAGGAATATTTTTTAAATCTTCCTCAACTAATGCAAAAGCAGTAGAACAAACTGTACCACCACCTTCAGAAGAATGAAAAAACTCGTGTTCATCAGTAAATTTAGCTTCTGTATCATGCAATATAAACTTTATTTCTACTTGCGGATAATTCTTTTGTAAAAATTTCAATATCCAAAAAGAAGCGCTTCTTACTTTGAATTTTTTTTCTTCTGTCATTGAGCCTGAGTAATCTCTTAGTAAATATATTATTGCTTTATACACAGGATTTTCTACTTTTCTAAAATCTCTGTATCTAAAAGCATCAGAAGATACTTGATGTCTTTTTATAATCTCATAAAAAGTCTTTTTTCTGTGAATTCTAGATAATGGGCCAGTTTTACTAATTCCTTGTACTTTGTATTGTTCTTCAATGTCCCCAGCATTTTTAGGTTGTAGTTTAGGAAGTTTCAAATATTCAAACAATAAATCAGCAAGCTCGTCTATAGACAGTTGCAGTTCTATATAGTGCCCACTTCCATTACCTCCTTGACCTCCGTGTCCTTTTCCTTTGCCGCTACCACCTTCTTCAGGAATAATAGGCTTAAAGTATGGTTCATCTAAAAATGGAATTTTTATGGAGATAGTGTCATCAGGATCAGCAGTCAAAATGTCTTCATGAGCTATAATTCCAGGTAATTTTCCTCTAATAACATCATGTAGTTTTTTTATGTACCTGTCTTCATCTAGTTTTCTTCTAAGGTGTTTCATTTTCTTTATTCTAGCAGAGATTTAAATAATCTTTACGTGTAGTCCTGTCTTTCTTATTGTAGTTTGTTTTGTATTGTATCTTGTCCCTCGTCTTTTACTATATTTTGTGTTTTATTTTGTATTTTTTCTTGTTTTTTGTCTAAACAGAATACGAATTTCGGATTTTCGGGAACTTCTTTCCAAGTAATCCACTCAGGCCAGTTGATATTATTTATTTCGGAAACATTTGCGTTTTTAATTATGTTAGTAAGATTTTCAGCTTCCTGTTCAATTTCTTCCAATTTATCGTAATAATCATTGAGAAGTTTTTGTTCTTCAGGTTTAATTCTTCCAAGATGTAATTTAATTACTAAGTCCATAAAGTTTTTAGGACGTAATTGATTGACTGTTTCTTCTTTTTTGTCACGAACAATAAGCAACGCTTCTTGTCTAACCATTTCTAACCAATTACTAGTTATTTCTTTCTCAAGAGTTTTTATATCTATATCTTCACGAAGTCCGCCAACATATACAGTATCTTTATCTATGCGCAATCCCAAGCCATGAACTATATATGGTAAAAGTGTGTTGATTAGTGGTCTCATACTACGCTCCTATACTATTTCAAATTCAGCCCAAAGACTGTGTGTTGTCGAAAGTATTATACTATCAGAAGTGGGATTATATACACCTAACTTAATATTAGCGGTACCGCTGTTAGATATGATTGCATTAGCAACAATATCACCAGAATTTGAAGAACTTGTATAATTATAAGAATCTCCATCTACCCGTGCCTGAAGACCTGCGGCAAGATTAAAACGAAGTCTTCTCAAATACAAATTTTTTTCAGATGGTACGCTTACATGAAGGCGTTTTAAATAAAAATAAGAGGAAGAAGAAACAGAAAAGTCAGATATTCCTCCTAAATTAGCTTCCACCGTAAACCTATTTGTAAAGTTGTAACGACCCCTCAATTCACCGGCTACCTCTAAATCCCCCCAAGGTCTGAACACTGCTTTTGCTCTATATGTGCGCCCAAAGATGCTTTGGTCTGGTACCCCCGGCAGAGCGGACGTATTGTTGTGATCATTGAAGAAATACGTAGAATAATCGCTAGTATATAAAAACCACTTAGCTTCATCAATATCGCCGATTAAACCAAAATAACGGTGAGTATATAAACCCCCGTCCTTTACTTTTATTGTATGGCGGTGGGTATAATATGAAAAATCATCGCTTAGCCGATAGAGAGTAGTTCCACCTGGTGCAGATGTCGAATATGTACCGTTGTAATATATTTCTGCATCACCTGCTTTAGAGAGTTCTAGGTTGACCAACGCCCATTGGTTGGTGACCAAATAGACATACGCCCAGCCATCTCCGCCATCTTTTACTAGGAGGTCGGCGCTACCTACCGTACCCATGATGTAGCCATCGACACGGAAGCCAGAACGAAATGCCAATTGCAGATCAATGTTGGCTCGACCGTGGATAATATCATGTCCCCCCAGAATGCCGTTTACTTTGAGAATCCCGTTGTTATCAAGCATTCGTCCTAGATAGTAGTAGCGGGTATTCGTGTCATTATAATGGTCTACATATACATGCAGCAGCCGCTTATTGTTGATGTTGAGCGGCCCGGTCATGGTGTCCCCGGCCTTGTTTACTGGGGTGTAGCCAAGGTTAGCTAAAACTGCACCAGAAGCCAACATATCCCCAGTAACTGCCCCGTTAGTAATAGTAGTGTTAAGGCTTATATCTGTACTACCATCAAAACCCGTTGATCCCGTTACACTCCCTGTAAGAGAAATTGTTCTTGCTGTTTGTAATTTTGTTGCTGTAGAAGCATTGCCAGATAATGTTCCTGTAATCGTTCCAGTAACTATAGCATCTCCTACTACATGTAATGGTGCTGTAGGAGAAGTTGTGTTTATTCCTACATAACCCTGTTTAGTAACTGTAAAAGTTTTTGTATCTTCATTTATTGAAAAAGCGTTTGAACAGGTAGCTGTATGTGCTGTGTATCCTGTAGGGATATTGCCTTCTGTAATAGGTATAAGAGTAAAACCATAGCCTGACAATTGCCTCACTTCTACTTGTAAGGCTTCTGTATTATTTCCTTCTGTAGCATAGAATTCTAAATACATTTGGCTGTTTGTAGTATTTCTTAATATTCTTATTTGTGTAATTCCTGAAGTTTGATGTGCAGAGCTTCCTAAAACATTTATATTTAAGTTATTGCTGTCGTTATAGTCTATTCCCACTAAAACTAGGACGCTACCTGACGTTGTACTTCTTGAATATCTTATTTCAAATAAAGAGAAATTATTTTTACCAGTACTTGAAGATTGTGCAAACCTGTACCAACTAGGAGAAGTAGTAATGTCTACTGTTTGTTTTGCCAAATATAAACCGCCGGTGAATGTAGTTTCATTTGAAAAAGTCCAGTTACCAGTGATTGTCTCATTGCTATTTTTCTTGGTATAAAAAGAAGAGACCTGACTTAACGATACACTAGGTATTGTTTTCCAGTCTGCTTCTCCTGTAATTAACTTTATTTGTTTGGCCAGTTTGCTTAATTGATTAGTTACTGTGTCCGTATTAGAAGTACCAATAGGTATGTTGGTATCTATAGTTCTTGGGCCAAGTTCGTCATCTGTAACAAAATTATCGGATAACTTACTTATACGAGTAATAAAAAATCCAGAACCAGGCATACTTATTTTATTTTAATATTTTTTAAAAATTTTTTTGATTATGTACAAGTAACGTTTATTGATCCACTAGCACCAGCAACTACCGAACCAGTACAAATTAAAGCTCCTATAAATTTACTAGCAGTAACATTGCCTCCTATAGTAGTATTTGATCCTACATTTAGAGTAGTACCTACAGATGCGCTTTGTGAAATATTTAAATTTCCTTGTATATTAAAATCGTTGTTGACTATAGAAGTTATGTTTCCATCTTTATCAATTGAGACACTTGTACTTCCAGCTTTTATTAGAATATTATTGTTTTCTATTTTTATTTGCAGATTGTTTGAAATTTCTAAGTTGATTAATTGAGAAGTAGAATTTATGATTACTTTTGCAAAATTAGAGTCTGTATTTGCTGTAAGGTCTATCTCAGAAGTAGACTCATTAGCATAAGTACCTATATATGCATACCTACTAGGAGAAACTGTTTGATAAGAAAGAAAAGAACTTTTTGAGTTATCAGATAACAAATAGATATCTGAGTATTTATTTGACTCGTATTGTGTTGCAGATAAAATATATTGCGTATCTGTAGAAAAATTGTTGTAAGCATTGATATTTTTATGTGCTAAGTTGGTTCTAGCTAAAGAACTAAGCTGTTCTTTAGTTCCTATCTGAATATTAGAATATCTGGTAAGCTGTTGTTGATCTGCTATTTTCTTCAGTTCTGTATTTGTTGAAGAAAGAAGACTTATATAGTTTTTATTATCGGGATTTTCAAAAATTTCAATCTGTTGATTTATTGAAGAAGATAATAGTAACCTTGAATAAGTGTTTTCTAGTTCATCTAAAGTTATAGTGCTTTTGTAGTTTCTAATTCTATAAGAATAGTTTTTTTGATTGCGTAAATCTGCAATCATTGCTAAAGATTGGTCTGCTTGAGATTTTAATAGTACTAGAGAGTGCTTTTCTTCGTAGTCTAGTTTTGCCAAAGAAAACTTATTTCTGCCAATTTTTATTTCATAGAATTCTTTTGGGAAAAAAGGAGTAGTCAGTTCTGTAGAAAAATCTGAAATAGCGTTAGACTGGTCTCTAAATTCTTTTTGATAATAAATTCTATTTTCTCTTGATTTATTATTGTTAACTATTTCATCATAAGAAACTGTTTTGTATCTTAAGTTTGGATCATCTAATACAAATGGGTTTGGGTATTTATCTGTGTTTATAACGTTTAGATTAGAAAAAAGGTCTATACCTTCATCTTTTCTTATCACTAGTTTATCTTCTGTAGTATTTACTCTGTCAATAACTATGTCTGGCCTGAAAATAAAAGAATCCGTGTCATTATTGAAGTTTTTTAGTTCATTTCTTCCTTCATTTAGAGGATTTTCTGCATGTTCAAATATGTATCTTCTGGTTCTTTCTTCAGAAGAAGGAGAATCTAAAATTTCTTCTACCTTTGGATCATATTGAAACAAATCAAAATACCTTTTATATAACTGATAAGAAGGAAATCTAACTATACGATCATAGATGTAGCCTTCTTCTTCTGTTTTTTTAGAAATGTATTCTGGATAATAAGTCAAATAAACTATGTTTTCATTAAAAATTTGACCTAATACCGGTCTTTCTTGTAAATGCGGAAGTAAGAATCTGTCTCCCTGTTGTAGTTGGTCTACAGTAGTATCTTCATATATTTTTGAATATAACTTACCTATATAAAGCCCGTAGCCTTCCTGTTCAAGAGAAGTAGCAAGAATAAAGTCTCCTACTTCTATGTGGGGTAACTGTGAGTATGCTGGAACTATAATAGTGTAAATGTTTGATGAAGCATCAATTCTTTTGCCTCTTAAATTATAAAAAGGCAAATTATTTCCTGCTGAAGACAAAGAATTATTATCAATATCTTGAGAGTATTTTTTCTGGATATTTATTTCAGTTACTTTTACAACGAAATATTTAGATTTAGAAGAATACAAAGAACTGGATTCTAAAACGAATGGAAACATATCAATATCAACTATATAGTATTTTGTGGTAAAACTCTAAAAACTTCAGTTTTCTTTTTATATCTACAAAATTTGTCGGTTCTGTGAAAGCCTTATAAAAAGCCTTCATCTGGTCTTTCATAAACAGTCTTAAGGGAGTAAGTTTTGGATTGCTCAATATTGGATTTGGTGTACCATTTTCTCGTAAAGTATACATTGGACTATCTAAAACAACATATCCTAAAATTATTTTCATTCCTTTTATAGGTAAATAGAAATAGAGCGCTGGGAATAAATAGTTTATATTTAAGTTTGTTCTATAACCAGCAGAAAAGGCCCAGGAATGACTGACAGATTCTATGTGTCCTTGAGCAACTAGATAATTTTGTGGTACAAATATTTGTTGATATTGCTGAACTTCTTCTGGGTATTTAGTTATTAGGTCTAAGTATCTGTCTTCTAATTTGGGGATGTTTTTTTGGTTTTCCGGCAATAAACTTGTTGCTCCATCTATGTAAAGCTTCAAATACTCCCCCAAAGAATCTGACGAAAAAGAGTTATTAGTATATGCTCCAAATACGCCTGTAACAGCAGAAGCAGGAACATATTTTACGTCTTTTGCATAAGAAATAATGTTTTTTATTGTTTCTTTTATGTAAGAAAAAACTACATCTGAGTTTATAGTACTAGGCGGATAGTAGCCTCTAATAGAAAGTTTTTGTGATTTGTATAAATCTTGAAATTCTTTTAAGTCTACTATTTCATTTATACCAACTATAGAATTTTCTTCTTTGCTTTCTGAGTTTAGTTGTCTATCTGTTCTTAGAGAGATGTAACTGTTAATGGGAGAATGCTTTTCATTTACTACTAGAGTAGTATAACCTACATAGTAGTTTGGATTGCCTATTATTTCTACATTAGCAGTTTTTATAGGAGCTTTATTTAGTTGCCTGAATATTTCTGCTCTAAATGTAGCGAATTTATCTTTGTTCTTTTGTGCATCTATTGCTCCAATAAAAGCATCATTGAAGCTCTTCATTCTAAGTCCATATAAGAAAAATTCTGGTGCAATATTTTTGCTGTATAGTTCCGCATTGTTTATGTTGTTTTTTACGTCTGTAGAAGGAATAGAGAATAAGAAAAAATCTGCAAAATAGCTATAATCTTTCTTTTTTGTTGTATCTGCGAGGTTTCTTAATATTCTTGAAGGTGAGGATGACGAGGATATATAACTTCCTAATAAATACTTTTTTATGTAGTTCGCATATTCTGAGTTAAGGGAAAAAGTATTTTCTACTGTTCTTCCGTTTGCTCCGATACCTAAAACCATCAAAGAAGTTAATAAATTTATATTTTCTTTATAACAAACATATGCCTCTTCTATCCCAAGTAAAGCTGCCTGTGCATTTAGTTTAGGACATATGTTTTGTAATAGTTGATCAACATCGAGAGCAGAGTTATTAAAGGTTGCCAATGCCGGAAAAAGCGTATTAGGGTCGGTTGGAGTATTCAAGCTTTGAATAGCTGTGGTATTTGTACTAAATAATAAAGAGAGTGATTCAGGATTAAATAGCTCTATCGTTACATTTTGAACTTTTTGTACAGTCACTTCTTCTACAGAAGGTACTTGTATAGTAGCTGTAGAGGTAGTTGTACCATCACAAAATTCTAATGTTGTAGTTGTTGTTTGTTCCTTTAGTACAGTTCTACTTTCAGTTGTAGTAATAGCTTTCTTTACGGTTTGGTTTTTGATATATTTTACAATGTTTTTTTCAGAGTTTTTATTAGCAAAAGTTTTTAGTAAGAAAAGCTGTTGTTTTAAACCTTCATTAGCGGTAGGCAGTATATATTTCTTTAAGTTTAACAATTCTGCTAAGAGAATATTTATAGAGACATCTAAAAACTTTAGATAATTTTTACCTTTATTTTCGTAGTTTATGTAAGTTGTTGTATTTTCAAAATCGAAAATAGACTCAGAAACGGCCCTACCATAGATAGCAGGAATACCTACAGAGCTAGGAGTATTAATTGCTAACGAAGTAGGTACTACCTCTACAAATGTAGTAACGTTGCTTTCATCTGATGTGTAATTAAGTGAAATAGTATTTTCTTCTTGTACAGGATCAATAAGTGATAAAGAAAAAGGAATCGAAATATTTGCTGGTTCATATTGAACATTTAGTTCTCCCCAGGAATCTACAAACACCCTGTACATAGAATTAGATGAAATTACATCTTTTATAGCAGCTAATATTGAGGTGTTTTGTACAGTTCTATTAACGCCTGCAACAAATTTTGTTGTTAGATTGAAGTTGTTAAATGCAACCGTTACTTTTTCTAGTAGGTTTGTAGATACATAATGTATTGGTGTAAAGATTCTTAAATCTTCATAATCTGAGTCATACGAAGGTGCTATAGTGTTTCCTTGCAAAACAATATAGGGAAAATCACCAGAACCAGACTTTATCCAGACTTCATATCCTCTGTTTCTCAAAATCTCTAGGTTAAATCTAGATTTATCTAATTTCATGATCTTTACCCTTTTAGGGGCAAAGTTTTCTAATATGATTTTTGCTGATTCTAAAGGAGTATTTATAGCAACACTGAAGTTGGTTGTTGGAGTAGCAAGAAATTTGGGGCTGGTTAAATCAAAGTTAATTTGACTTCTTTCTAAAGGTAATTCAAAGCCCTTGCCTTTGATTGAAATTCTCTTTGAAGCGCCACTTGTGTCTATTGAAGAAGACTCAGAAATACTCGTAACATGTCCTCTCATTACTAGAGAAAGTCCGTTGCCTCCTATTGGAGTAGGTATTTTTATGTTTTGTAATTCATTTCTACTAATAGAAAATTGTTCTTGTACCTCTTTACTAGAAAAAAGGTCTTTTTCTGCATATTTTTTTAAAGCTGACAAAAGCGCCCTTATTCCTCCATAGTACAAAGCAAAAGACGGAGAAAAATTTTTGCCATAGATTGTGTCGCTATTTTTCAGTGTAGTTGCAATTCTAGATAATTCGGCTTTATATTTTGATTCATCAGAATCAGAAAAAAGAAAACTAGAAAATATGTTTATTAGATTTTCTATAACAATCGCATCTAGTACTAACTTGAAATTTGATTTGTTTTCTAAATCTGCGCTTCTTGAATACGCCTTTCCTATTGTTAGTGCTCCGTTACTAATGCGCCTTAACTTTAGTCTTATAGCTTCAAAGGCAGACCAGGACATTAACTTTGAATAAATTGATTCAGAGGCATAGTAATTCTTTATTATTTCTGCTAAAACTTCGGATACTTTTTTTGCTCCTTTTTTATTATCTATCGGTTGGTCTAATAGTTTATAGTATTCGTTGTAAATTTCTAGACCAAAAGCGTTGAGGAAAGCAGAAGGTGTTCTGTTTTCTTTTTTCAAAATAGTATTTATTTCTGCGTTTTTGATATTTTCTCTAGTGTTCTTATCAAACAAAAATATTTGATTGGTTCCAGTTAAAGTATCTTTTCTTATCAATAAACTACCAGAAAACTTTTTGAAAATATATAAAGAAGATTTGAAATCATCTAAATTTAGGTTTATTAGTTCGTCTAAGTCAACACCAAACTGTTTTATTTTATTTTGGTTTGAACTTTTAAGAGAGATAAGCTCTCTATCCTTTAGTCTTCCAGGACGTTTTCCTATAAAAATTGAAATTGCGGTTTCATCTAAATATTCTGGTAACCTCACCAAATATATGCTTACAACGTCCATTTCAGAAATCAAACGCATTATATCTATTGACTTGACGATAAATTTTTTATCTAGTTCAGAAGTAAGAGATGAATAGACATTATATATAAAAGGAAACTCTTCAGAAAAAACTTCTATGTTTATGCTTTCTTCTTGTATAAGAGTTTGTATATTTTTTGGTAGTGTAAGCTCGTTATCTGTAGCAATAAATACATAATTTGGAAGAAACTCTAAAGTAAAGTTATTGCTTTCTTTATTTGCAGAAGTTTTTACGCTTAATACGTTTAGAGGAATTAATTTGTAATACCCAGAAAACTTATTCTGCATATCAGAATACTTAAAGAAAGCTTCAGTCCTTGTGTCTAATTCAAAATAAACGTTACCACCTTCTGTTGTTCCTCTATAGTCAAACTGCGTAGGAAAAACGCTTTCAAAAACTGGTATAGCGTAAGTTTTATGGACTGTCTTCATATTACTCGGTCAGATTTTATATCTGCAACAATACCAGATACAGCAATATTCACAAAATTATTGTCATTAGCGTCTCTGCTATAAGAGACGTTTTGGGGAATTAATCTGTAATAAGGAGTACTGTTTATTTGTAAAACAGGAAATATGTCTACTTCGGTCACTTTTATGTTATTAAGAACATCAAACATGTAAAAAGCGCCTTTGTTTCCTGTAGAAATCAAGTTTATTACAGTATCAAAAAATTGCTTTACCTTTATATTAACTGAACCAAATATAACAGCTTTTATCCTGAGATTGAATTTAGGAAAAACCTGCGTAAATACTTCTACGTATCTACCTGCTTGAGCTACATTTTCAGCAACTGCAATGTTTTTAGTTATTTCAAAAGATTCTAAAACTATATATCTTCCGGTAGAAACTGGTAAAAAAGTCATTATTTTATTATTAGCAAATTCATCAAAATCTTTAGCTGCAAACATTAAAACATCAACACCTCTGTATCTGTAATTCATTTCTGCTATACTTGCTCTTCCGCTTTTTTGATAAATAGCATACAACTCTCTGTAAGGTATATTTATTAAACCGTTAGAATAGTAGGGCTCCCAAAGAAATATAAAAGCATCGGTAGCGTCTTTTGGTGCAAATTTATTTCTTTCTGCTCTTCTTTTTAGTGACTCTTGTCTTGCTGGTGAAGTTATTTCTTCTACATTAAAAGCAAAATTGTTTGCTTGAGGAGTTGCTACTCCCTGAATAGGAGAAGAAACTTTTAATGATTTAGCTGGGTTCATAGTTGCTTAAGTTTTTCCTGCATATAATTCATATAGACAGAAAGATGCTGAACTGGTAGAACATTATTTTCTAATAAAAAGTTATAAAAAGAGTTTGTAGAAGAATCATTAAAAACAGTGTCTATTGTTTCGTAATAAAAATTAGTTACATCTGCAAATAAATCTTCCTGAATAGTTTCTAATGATCTTATCGATTTTATAGTAGAAAATGATAAAGACTTTTGCAAACTAACTTTGAAATCAAAAATGTCTGCAACTTCTATTAATTTTTCATTATTATTGGAAAAATAGCTAAAAAATTTATTTCTAATTTTTTCTAAGAATGCTTTATTTTCTTGATATTCTATAGAATCTTGTGGTAGTTTTTTATTGACATTAATAAGCGCTCTTCTGTGTAAAAAAGCCAATTTTCCCTTTAAGTAACTTATATATACTAAAAGACTTCCTTCAAACATTTTTTGATTGAAGTAATCAAATAGAACAGAGAAATGGGGTGAGTAATTTTGTTCATCATAACTTAAGTTAAGCCTTCTATAAAAATCTTTTGTCAAATCAAATAAAGTTTCCTTAGATTTTCCGGCTTTATATAGATTGTATAAAGTTTCTACAGACTCAGCAAAATCATATAAAGTTACAGAACAATTGACTAAATAAAAACAAAGCTCACTAAAAATATCAAAATCATCTACACTTTCTAAATATCTTGGAAGAATACCAAATTTTCTGTTTAGTTGATATGCGTAGTAAAGTCTTCTTATAGAATCGGTGTTGAAGCCATTAAATGTGCCTATCTGTCCCGAATACTCAGCATTTACTGAAGCTATTTTTTCGTATATATCGGCCATTATCTACCCTCCATTATTTTATTAAGATACATTCTTAGTGTTTCTACAGGAATAGCAGAGACTTCTCCTGTCGAAAATATTACATATCCATTTCCAGATTTTATTGTACCTGGAATTTGAGTTTGAGTTTGCTGCTGTATTGCATTTAACGCTGGAACGTTTGGTACAGATACTTTATTATCTGTTAATAATCTTTGATTATTGGGTTGTGTATTTCCAGTAATTCTACCTGTAATATTACTTGCAGTTTCTACAACTGTGGTAAGTGCATTTACCGCAAATTGTCCTCCTGGTTCCCCTATTTTCAAAATATTTTTAGATAAATCGGTAACAGCAACATTTAAAGCCACAACCTTGTCAACATTAGTTTTCATTACTTCTGTTAAAGCTTGAAAAGCTTTCAAAAGTTCTTCCTGTTGACGACCAAAACCTTCATCAGCAGAAGTAGCTTTAGGTACACCCCTAGCTGTGGCTTGACTTAATCTTCTTCTAGCTAAATCATCTCGTCCTGTTGCAGCGGCTAAAACAATTTCATTAAAAATATCTGGTGAAATATTTCCTAAACCAAGTTGTTGCTGCAATAAAGGGAGCAAATATTCTGTAGCTTGAGAAGTAAAACGTCCTCCGACAATTTGGCCTAAAACGCCTGTTTCTCTAACTAATTCTTTTAGTACTCTGTTTAAATTTTCTGGTGTAGCTCCCTGTAAAATATTTCTAGGAGTTAGACCTGCTCTATATGCAATCCCCCCTGCTATTGGGTTCGATATGCCGCCACGAATAAACTCATTTATAGATTGAAGCGCACTAATAGCTAAATCAGGGTTATTTCTAACAATATCATTTAAAGTATTGTTTCTTGAAGTTGAAAGAATAGAAAACAAAGAAGTAATAGAGTTAGCATAATTTAAAGGACTTGTTCCCTGTCTGATAGCTAAAGACAAAGAAGCGTTTATAAAAGATTCTGTCATTGCTTTAGTAAACTGTGTAAAATTTTCACCACCAGCAATTACCCTAGCAATACCAAAAATATCTTTATAATCAATTAGTGCTTTACGTGCACTTGCAATTAATCCTACAGAATCACCAATAGCAGTTCCAAAAATTCTAGCAGCAGAACCGGCTTCTTTTATCGCTTCGGCCATCGAACGCACCGAATCAGTAAACATAGCAGAAGTAACTCTTGGAATAGTTGCTAATAATTCTTCTCTTGTATAACCCAAATTAGTCAGAGCGTTTGCTCCTGTTTTTAAAAGTCCTCCTGGTAAAAGCAAAGCATTAGATATATCTGCAACATTGCTTCCTAAAGCGGTGCGAAATGCTTGAGGAATAAGGTTTTGTTGGGTATACTGGCTAAAATAAATATCATAAGCTTTATTTAAGGATTGTAAGTAGAAATCAATAGCAAACGCAGCCCCACCTGCACCTACTCCTGCAAGTGCTGGTACGATTCTTTCTAAAACTCCTGATAAGAAATTTGAAATAAATTTTCCGCCTCGACCTAATCCAGATAATCCTAAAATGCCTCCCATACTTGTATTGCCAAGTATTCCAGACATTAATAAAGGATCATTTAATTTCAAAATTTTATTTAGTTCAAAAAGGTTTGTAGAAACTAGAGGCAGATTATCAGAAATTTTCTTTATCGAATCGCCTACAGAAGAATCTTGACTATTGGCAATGTTAAAGGGAGTTTTTACAGGCTCGTTTTGTCCAAAAAATTTATCGTATAAAGCTCCAGCACCTCTACTTGCAAGGTAAGAAGCTGCTAAACCAGATAAAAAACCAACCCCTGGAATTGGTATTGCAAGTTGTCCAACCGCCCCACCTACAAGCAGCCCAGCACCTATACTTGCTCCTGCTGTTGTAAGATTTCTAGGAAGTTCTTTTCTGAAAGAATCGTCATCTGTTCTAGTCAAGTAATCATAACCGATTTCCCCTGCAGCTATTAAAGCTGCTGTCAGAGCGTTTGCTCTTCCTGCGCTTATAATTCTTCTTCCTAAACTACCATTTCTTCCGGTAGGTCTAGAATTTGTTGAATCAGGTTCTCTTGGTCTAGCTTCTCTTCCCCTGCCCCCCCCAATAACAGGCCCAGGAATACCAGGACTAAAAAAACCAGTTCTTAATCCTCCTATATTATTTAGCATTGAGCCTAGAGCACTTGCGGTAGCTAATCCTGTTTGAACACCAAATCTTAAGCTAGAAGTCAGAATATCCCAGAAAGGGTTTCTGGTAGTGGAGCCTATATAGTCTATTTCTCTTGCTCCAAAAGTTTTTACTGTTTCACCTAATTTTCCATAAGTTTCTTGAAAAATCTTTTTTCTTATGTTTAGTTCTTCTAATGTAACATCCAATAACTGTTTTTGTATTTGTCTTCTGCGTTCTACTTGCTTGGCTATTTCTTCTTCGGTAGCTTTAGGACTTTTAATTATTTCATCTATCTCGTTTAATGTTTTCTTATATTCTATTTTTGCAAAAGCCGATTCTTTTAAAAATGAAGATAAAGCTTCTTTTTGTATTTTAGAAATTTCTTTAGTATCAACAAAAAAACTTTCGAAAAATCCAGTTCCTTCTTTTATTTGTCTTGCAGCGCTATACAAGCCTTTACTTAAATCTGAAGACTGTCTTACAGATTCAGTAAAACTATCTCCAAATATTTCTCGCATTTTTCCTGGGTCTAGATATTTTCTGTTTATCAATAACTCTGAAACAGCCCCAGGAGATTCCTTTAAGCTTCTTTGTAAGAAAGTAGCTCTTTGCGCTTCTTCTAGTGTAATAAGGTCTTCTAGTCTTCTTAAACCTTTTCGTACTTCAAGCAAACTATTTTCTGCTGCTTCGACTGCCTGTGCAAAAGTTTCCAGTTCTGTGCCTACTCGTCTGTCTAATAATTTATTGAAAGATTCAAGCTGGCTTGAAGCAACTCCAAGCACTTCAGCAAATTTTTCTTGTGGTATTTTTAGTTTATCAGCAAGTTCTTTGCTTTCAGCGCTAAGTCTAAAATCAACAAGACCTCGACCTATTTGCGAAATTGCAGAAATTCTACTTCGAATTTCTTCTTGTTGGGGTGCTGATAAATTTCTTGAAGCAAAACGTAAAGTAGAATTGTAATTCTGAATTGTATTTTTTAAAGATATTAAAGCTTCCCGTAAATCTTTTTGAGTTGATATTTCTCCTAATCTATCTTTTAGCGCAACAAGGGAAGCTGCGTCTAAATTCTCTGTAGAAAAAGAACCTCCAAGTCTTCTAGCAAGAGAACTAATAAATTCTGAAAAAGCATCTCTATTATCTTCCATTCGTATCTATTATATACATCAAGAAATAAAAAAATAAAACGCAGAAATTTTCTGCGTTTTGTTTAATAAAAGAATTATTCAATCTCAACAACAAACTTGGCTTTATTTCCGTAAATCCTTTGATATTTATTTCCGGCAGGAAGTAAAACTGCCCTGGATTTAGTACGATTCTGGTACTCTCTTAAGAATTTAATAGCACTTTGTTTTTCCATAAACACAGGAACTTCATCATCTAAAGAATTGAAAGTTTTTAGTAATTTCTTAATTTCTTTTTCTTTTTCTTCTTCATCATCTTCTTCCTCAGGCTCCATGTCCTCTTTTTCTAGCGATTGGGTTTCAGATGACCCTGCAGTCATGGTCTTTTCCTCTGCTACTGGTAAAGGTTCGGGTTCCATTTCTGGTAAACCAGCGCCGCTCATATCCATTAGTTCTTCATTTTTTTGAATAGCAGCATCCATAGGAGAAGATTCGGGCATTTCTGTATTATTGCTAAATACCTGCTCTAAACGAGTAACATCCACTTCTCCTTCTTTAACCATTTGATCCATTTCTTGATATTCTTCTTCAGATATTTTTCCTAATTGTTTAGCTACCTCAAGAGCAAGGCACAACATTTCTTTTTCTGTTTTACCCAAATCTCCTTCTTTTGCTTTTTTCATAAGCATACTCAAAGAAGGTTCTTCTTGACTACCCATTGATTTTAATTTTCCATCTTTTACCATTTCTTTTGCAGATTCAATTTCTGGTTCATTGTCAGTGTTTTGCTTATTTGCAGGATTTTCTTGTAGTTTTTCTGGTTTTAAAACAAGCTTTGCATCGGTAGTAATCTCTATAATGCTTTTACTAACCATCATGTATTTGTATTCTTTATCTTCAACTTTTGGTACCAAAGATTTAATCTTTTCGTTTTTCCTAACGTTATCTTGAATAGGAATAATTACATATTCGTTTGGGTCTAAATTATATAGCTCTAAGTATCCCTTTAGCGCTTCCTTAGTTCTTGCTACATAAATTGGTTTTTGTTTGCTTTTCATTCCTTTTAACCCCCTAGAGTGTGCTTCATTAACTGTGACATTGTGTCTATTATAATACATTCCAGCGCAAATTGCTTTAGCTTCTTTTTCGTCCTTTCCTTTCTTTATATAACTTTCCTTACAATGTTCGTATTCTTTGGGCATATCTGATCTCTAATAGAATAATATCAAAAATAAAAGAAAAGTTTAGTTATAAATTCCAACCCCATACGATAAACCACCTCTTCCATAATTTCCTAAATATTCTTCAAGTAGTAGATTAAGTATAAATTGCTTTTTGGCGTTTCTTCTAGCGTTTCCTGGTGCATGAGAAGAAAAATTTTGATACAAAATAACAGTTATGTTGTCATCATTTATAACATCATGCAAATCTTTTGGAACACTTACTAAAGTAGATTGATTTTGATCTATTACTTTTTTGACTAAATCACTTTCATATTTTCTATATACGTACCAATCTCTTAGGTATTGTCTAATTTCATCAAAAGGCAGAGGAATTTTTTTCTCGGTTTGTACAAAATTCCAGTAGTCTGCATCATATATAACAGCTTCTTGTGCACGGTGCTGTACCCACTTATATTTAATTACTCTTCCAGTAAATTTTGCATTTTGTAAATTGCTTTCGAATTCGGCTAACCAAGAAGTAAAAGCAGAGTAAGCCTGTGCTGGTTTTCCGTTTGCTTCGTCAAATCCAAGTGGATAGTAGATATTTATAATTGGAGCAAATTCCATTAACTTTACTAAATAACCAGAAAAGGATAGTTCTATGTTGTTACCACTAGTTACTTCTATGTAGTTAGTTTCTTCAAATTGAATAAATTGTGAAGCGTTAGGAGCTAATGTAATTGTAGTATCTGGGTTAGAGTCTTTTCTATATTTAATAGTAGCTGTTGTAGTTCCATTGTTTTTTACAATAAACCCCATCAAGTAAAATGGAAAATGAATTTTATCGCCAGCGTTAAAAGTATACGTTAGTAAAGATAAACTTCTATTAAACGAGGTAAGTCTAGCCCACCCTCCTACATACTCGTCATTAAGTGGTCTATCTAATTGTTCAAAAAAATTTCTTACCCTAGCTGCGATTTCACTTTGTTGACCGCCTGGTAAAATATATAAAACATCGTTCACTGAAGAATAAGGATATAAACTTGTAATAAATGTAGCAATAAAGTTTTCAAAAAAAACATTATAAAAATTTGTAGAAGAAGCAGCTATTTTATTACCATTAAAGTAATAATCAACTTCTATGATTGACTCTGAATTATAAGGTCTATACGTGCTTTGTCCAAAATTATAAGTTTCTGTAAAAAATCCTCCCGTATTTATAGGATCATAAATATAATCATTACCATCACTACCTTGAATTATTAAGTTGGGAAATCTTGGTACCTTAAAATCGCTAGTAGAATAAGTAAGATAAGATAATTCTAAATTATAAGTATTTCCATTTAAATACTCAAATCTAACATAGTTTCCAGTAACTGCTAATTCCGAGAAACTATCACCAGGAACAATTACATAGCTTTCTGGTGAATATCTGCTTATGTATACTTTTACTTCTCCGTTTCCTTTATTTTTTATTCCTAAACTATAAAAGTTATAGTTTAATTGGCGTTCGCCCCTTTGTGTAGTGAATACTTCCGTATATACAGTTGAAACAAAATCTAAATTCATGCTCATTTACTTTCTCCTTATATATAAACGTCCTCTAAAAATATTTTAACCCCATCTTTAGGACAAATTGTTTTCTCTTTTTTGTTTAGTATTACGTCTTTTAAATCAATTATATCGGGCATATCTCTAGTTATTTGTATCAAATAAAAATATTCTGTAGACCTGTACAATAGTTTTACTATGTAAAAGTTTGGTTTGGGGTTCATAAGATCGTTTGGTATTAATTGAGTCTCAGCAACACCCCACTCATTAAGTCTTAAAACTGGTAAAGTTGTGGGTAGAAAAATGTTTGCGGAATTATCTACAAAATATGTCTCCTTGGGGTATGGATAAACAGAGACGATCCCCCAAGGTAAAGCTCTTGGAAACAAATTTTGAGTAGAAATTTTTAATATTTTTAACATTGTCCTAATCTCCCAAAATCAACTTCTACAGAAGAAATTGAAGGGGGGACGTTAGACACTTTCAGAAGCTTAGAGAAGCCTAATCTTGGAACAGAAAGAATATAATCGTAACTTCTATTTAAATTCAACGAAAAAAACCCTTGATTATCTGTTTGTGTGTAAGCATTAAAACTTGTATACTGACTGTTATCAAAATACGTAGTCTCATTCATCACACTAAATACTAATGATTCTCCTACTACGGGATTTCCATAGGCATCAAACAATTTTCCGTAAACATTTATAATATTTGCGCTAGTAGGTATATTTAACCCATAAAACACAGTTTCTTCAGCGGTATTACTAGGAGTATCTGTATCTCTTGCAAATATTACAAAAGTTGACGGCTTCGGTATTAAATTAGTAGGAATTGTAAATGGAACATATCGAAAGCCGTTTACCTGAGGATAAGATGTTAATGAAGTTACTGTATTGGTGCTAGCGTTATTAGAAGTAGACCAGGTGTTATTAGTAAAGTTAAATGTATAGTATCTTTGGGTGTTTATACAAAACACACTAAATGAAAAAGGAAGATCAGTTTTAAAAATAAAATGTAAAGATTCTCCGCTTGTAAAATTATTTCTTGTAATTATACTAATCACGCATAAATATTACCAAAAAAATTTAGCTTTTTCAATTTTTTCTAATATATCTTTTCTTAGCAAAGCTATTTGTATTGAGTATGCGTCTGTATTATGTTTTACTATTTTTAATAAAAGGTATAAAAGCAAAATATAAAAATAATAAAAAAGTTGTTCTGAATTTTTAGAAAATTCTAGCAAAGACATTATATCTTCGGTACGAATTATTGGAAGATTATATAAATCTATATTTAAGCCAGATATCTCTAATATTTTGTTTTCTTTCTTTAGCTCTTTGGAAAAGACAAAAAATAAATTTAATACTTTTTCTGCTAAATCTAAAACATAATTTTCATCAATGTAAAAATTATATTCTTGAATAGTTCTTATATATTCGCTGTCAACTATACCTTTAGAAAATTTATTTAAGAACTCAAAAAAGTTTACTACTTCTTTTGGTTCATTATTATATAAATCTTCATAAAGATACAAAGGGCCAAAATTTTTTAATATAGCTCTTAAGTTTGCTATCAAAACTGTTTCCATATTATCCTTCCACCTCTGAAGAAAATATGGAAGGCCCTATTAAACCATAATCTCTTACTTTAACAAAATGACTTATTAACTTTCTAAAACTTCCCATAGAATAAGAAGATATAAAATTTGGACTTTGTACGTCTTCCCCAGAAAAGTCTACCACAAAACTATCTCCTTGTAAATCCGCCCCGATGGTTAAGGGAAGCACCGTAGAAACCCTGATTTTGCCAGGTGCTTTTATTCTTAAATTTTTAACTATTTCAGGAAGATTATGAGAAAGTTTTAAAAACTCTACATATGCCTCTTTCAATGAGTAAACGCTTTGTACTTTAGGTTTAGTTGCTTTTAATTCTAAAAATATGGGCACCAAATGACTTTCTTCTGGGTTTAGTACATACATACGAATGTCTCCAAAGCCAGTAGTTAAATACTTGTTGCTTTTAGCTTTTATTAAAATTTTCCCGCTTTTTGTCTGGGCTGCTATAAAATTATTATTTTCAAAAACATTGGAACTAATAGAAGAAATAAGCTCTTCAAATAAACTTTCTGCAACTGCTTCAAAAAGTTGGCCTTTTATAAATTTTACAAAGTCTTTTGTATATTTCGGTTTTGTTATTGTTTTTAATTTTTCATAAAGATTTTTTATAAATTTTTTAGGATCAGTTAATCTATAGGAAGAGGCCAAAGCGGTTAAAGTAGTTGATACTTCTCCCGTATCTATAAGTAAAGCGTACAGTTCCTGTTCTGTTATGTCTAAAGGAATATTTTTCTGTAGTTTATTATAATATTCGTCTGATAAAATTTTCATTACATCTTTTATTTTAGAAAGAAATGAAGAGCATCTATCCTGAGCTAAAAATAAATTTTTCAAAAAATTAATGTCATTCAATTCTTGCAAAGATTGTTCATTTGAAGTAAAAATAAAATCAAAAATTTTATTTCCTGCTAAAGGTCTTTCTTGGGTATACACTTCGTATAAAGAATCCAACTGTATTAAAGAAAGCTGCGCTAATTTTGGTAAAGAAATTTTTACACTTTGGTCTTCATAATCTATAAAAATACTTTTTTCAAAAATTTCTTGCTCGTCTTTACTCAATAAAAACTTTCTTCCATAAAGCGACTCTAGGCAGCCTTTGTAAAATTCTATATAGGCTTCAGAATAGTTTCCAGTTTGTTCTATTTTAGTTTTAGCTGCCTTTAACAAAGGATATAGCGACAAAAATTCTAAAATAATTCCAAATTGATCCATACCTTTTTCTGTGTATAGTGCGTCTATAAGCTGTCCAGAAAACAAAGCAGCACGTGAAGTGTCGTATAAATCATCTAAATTATCTAAAATTTCTTTAAACTTTTTTTTCTCTAAAAATATTTTTTCTGGTTGGGGTTTTTTAAATCTTTTTACGTGCGCACTTAATTGTAAATACCCGCTAGAAGCAAAAGAGCCTGCAATTTCTATTCTTAGAGGAATTTCTATAGTTTCAGTTTGTTTACCTGTGTTAGAGATGGTAGTTCTGGTAAATGTTGCGTTTATGGGAACAGATTTTTTCCCAAGCTTAGGTAGAAAACCATAAAAATCTTTTAAATAGTGGGCTTCTCTAAGTTTTCTATATAAAAATGAACTTGATATTTCATGGCCCTTTTTTAATTCTATAGAATATTCATATATAGTTTGAGTGTCTTCATTTTGTAAGGAAAAACTTATAATTGTTCCTGTATCAGTTGTAGTTGTTTTTAGTGTTTCTGGTATATACAAAGAACTTTTATCAATTAAATCTCTGAATAAATATGGTACATTAGCTAAAACTGCTGCTTTTACAGAGTCCAGTAACCCGATTTCTTCATTTACCGGAAAACTAATGGCTTCTTTATCAAAAGAATCTACGATTTCTTCTAGGCTCCATAAATTTTCAAAAAGCAATAATTTTATAAAATCCTTATCTAAATTTTTAGAAGAAGAGGTAGAAGATTTTAATATTGTTCCTAATACATAATCTATATGTTTAAGGGCAGCATTAATACCGTTTAGTCTTTCTTTAAAAGAAAAAACTTCCTGTAAAAATAGCGGATGTTTTATTGGGCTTTGTGTTTTTCTTGAGTACAAAAAATAGTCTATAGCCTTTTCTGGACTCCCTATTTTTTTCTCAATAATATCTTTTTCATAAAATTTTTCAGATAAAAAGTATAAAAAATTTTGAATTCTTTTATTTATAAGTAACAAAGAGTTTGTAGAAAAATTTTTAGTATTAAAAATATTTCCTTTAAGTCCGTGCCAGTGCTCTACTAAATTTTCTAAATCTTTTAAAAACTCTTGAACAAAAAAAGTTTGACCTGTATCTGAAAAAAATATCTTTTCTGATCTTATTGCAGAAAAACTTGCATCACGGGTTTCTAAATTTTTAAAAGATTCAAGAATACTTTTCGCAGTTTCTATTAACGTATCAATAGTTTTGTTGTAAGAACTTTCTAATTTTTCAACAACTTTTTTTGATTCTTCTTCACCCAATAAAGGTGTAAGTATAGGTAATATAGGCTCAAACTCTAAGGTCTCAAAAGATTTAGATAATTTATTAGGGGAAGCTATTTTAGGATTTAAAACCTGAGCTTCTGGGCTTTTTACTGGATGAATACTAATAATTTCCCAGTCAGAATTTTCTTTGTCTATGTTTATACCTTTCCAACCAGCCCTAGAATTAGGGGGGAAAACTTTTCCTGTAACTTTATTAAATAAATAATATCCAGGGGGAACTCTCTTAATAATTCTTTCCCCAGCTTCGTTTAGATAAAAATAGTCACTGCTGCCCATATTTTCTTATAAGATTTTCAGAAATAATTTCTTCTTCAGTAGAAATTTTTTCTCCGAGTAAATATTTAGTTAATATACTTTTCTCCACTGGTAAAACCTCAGAAGTTAACTTACTAATCAATTCTGAAAGACTCAAATCTTTGCCAAAAACAACCTGCAAAGCGTAATTTTCAGCGTTAGAAGAGCAGGAAGAAAGTAAAAATATAATATATCTTGTCAATCTTTGTAAATCTCTGTCAAAATCAGATAAAGTACTTATAAAGTAATGAAATTTTAAGTATATAGAATATAAGTTTCCATCTTCTAAATATTCTTCATAACATGCTTGTGTATCTAAAATTCTGTATAAATAGCTAAGTTTTTCGTTTTTTGAAATAATATCTTTGTTAGCTAATAACCCAGCAAAAGTCTGATCTATTTCGTAACAGTTAGTTCCTAACACAGAATCTACTTCATTTAGACTGTATACTTCTGGAATTAAGACATATAAAGCCAAACTTAACAATGATTTATCTAATTTTAAGTTGGCTAAGCTTTTGTCTATTTCTTGATAAGAAAGTATGGTAGCTAAATATACTAATGTATTTGAACTAAACTTTGTATCAACTAAAAATTTTGATTTTATTTTTTTAGTACTGATGAAAGAAGAAATAATCTTTTGCTTATCACTTTCAGATATATTTTTATCAAAAACAGAAAATATCTTTGGTTGATTAGAATAATATTCAATTATCAAGTCAATATCTTCCGAATCTAAATAATTGAATTTATCCAGATGTTCTAGATTAAAAGTAGTTTCAGGTAAGCTATAAAAATCTTTTGGCGTTCTCAAAAATACTACTTTTTTTATTTTATACTTAGCAAAATAATTATCTAAATCAGTTCTTACAGAATCATTGACCTGGATGCGCTCAGCTTGGTTAAGGCTTACTTCAATAGATTGGGGAGATACTAATATCCTAGGTGTAGAAGGAAACTTAAAAAAATTACACAAAAAGGCTAAAACTTTATTCCTTTCTAAAAGGTCTGACAGCAAATACAACACTATATCTTCATCAGAAAAAACTAGTTTTTTATCTTTTACTAAACCTTCAATAAAATCTTTCGTGAATTCTGCAAAATCCTTAACTTCTGTTACATCTTCTGTGTTCTGTTCTAATAAATCAGCTTGTGGCAAACCAAGACTTTTGTAAATCCTTCGGCGAATTTCATCATCAGCTAGATAATTTTCATCTGTAGCTAAAGATAAAATTGTCTCTAGCGATTTTTGTCCCATTATTGCTTCTAGCCCAGGAGATTGTCCTTGACTTCCTTGTCCAAAAATTCCTTCCATTCCTCCCCCTCCCCCCATAGCCCCACCTGTACCTCCAAAAAGAGCAGCTAATGGGTTTCCTGCTCCTGCTGCTTGTTGTTCTTCTTCAGATTTTGGGGGTTGCCAGTTATTTAAACCAGCAAAAGGTACATCTCCCCAAGGAACAGGAGAAAGTCCTCTTTCCATTCTCATTTCATTAATGGACTTAAAACCAGTAGATAATTGTTGCTGAGCAGTAGACCACCACTCTTTTAGTTTTTCCTGGTCATCTTCTTCAAACCAAAACTTTAAATCTCCTTTTGGTCTAAATTCTTTGATTATTCCATTAGTAATAGCAGTAGAAATTGTAGAAATTAAAGGCTCTAATCCTTTAGCCTTAGTCAAAGAAGCCATAGTTTCGGCTGTAGCTCTGTTTACATCTCCTAAAATTCCTACATCTTGTGGGGAAACTTGATATACAGCACAAATTTTTCTCGCAACATAATCCGCTAATTCTCTATACTGCATATCTCGCCGTTTTCCTTTAAAGTCGATCCAAGTAAATTTACCGCCAGATAAAATAGGAACCTGTGTATAGTCCCCCATCATAATAGATTGCAATTGTCTTTGTATTCCATCCAGGGTTTCTTTTGGAAGTTGTGGGTAGGGATCATCATTTCCTACGGCTGGAGGCTCAACTACAATTATTCCTTCTGGAATAGAACCGCCTTTTTTGTAATAATCTAAGTTACCTTTATCAATAAAAATATCAGTAAGAGCTACAGTATAAACCACTTCAAGGGGTGGTACTGAATATCCATACATATATACATCGGGTGTTATGTTTTGTCTAAACAGCACAACATCATTTTTATTTAAGTAAGAGATTATTTCTCCGTCAACTTCCTGTACGTATCCCTCGATTTTTCCAGTGTCTTCATCCACCAGAGGCTTAATAGTCGTACCATCAACAGGAGTGATAGCCAAAATTTTACTGTTTTCGTCTCTAATTTTTATTAGTACACCTCTATCAATAGTAAGTAAATCATCTAATACGGAACCCAATACAAATGAAAAATTGTTATCTTCCGAAAATATTGGGTCTGGATATGTTAAGAACTGCAATATATTTTTTGAATCTTTTGTTCTTTCTAAAAAGAATTGCAAATGTTTTTCATTTAAGTAATCTAAAACTTTTATATCCTGGGTACTGAGAATTTTTCTTATTTTTTTATCTGAATAAGCATTAATAATCCCCTCTTTTCTGAGCTTTTCTTTTATCCTGGCTAAAAATACCGCATCTTCAAAATCAATAGAAGATAAATTTATGTACGTTTCTGGATCATACTCTAACAAGTTAAACCTAAACGGAGGTTCATCAGAACGAAAAGGAATCAAAATAGGTTTCTTCTTAAGAACCTGATGTTTTCTAAATGTAATAATTGAGTAAATTGTAGGTGACGACCAAGCAATAGCTCTATAAGTAATTAGTGGTCTGGTTCCTGGATAATCTTTTCCTCTGCCAGACTGCACTACTCTGGCTTTAGAGGCTTTTACAATTTTTTTAGAATTATCGGTATTAGTTCTATAAGAAACTAAATCTTTTAATATAGCGGCAATATCATTAATGCTTTTCACGCTTCCACCCGTCCTCTAAACTTATAAAAAATAAATTTATTTTCCATGGTTTTCATTAGATCATTATATTCTTTAGTTCTTATTAGAACATTAAAAAGTTCTCTTTCTTTTGTAGACTTTATATATAAAAATATATCATATGTAGAGGCTGGAAGGAAAAAGTATGTCCCGTCTGATGAAAATGTTTGATCTATGTCTAACACATCTACTATTAACCCATCTTCTAAATTACTACAAATATCTTTATCTTTTATGTATAACGAACAAACACCTGACACTACTAGTTTTTTATAAGTATTAATAATTCCTTGCTTGGTTGTAGATGACTTAAATTTTAGTTCCATCGAAGATTCTAAGTCAGCTAATAAATCAAAACTTCTTTGCAACAAATTTTTTGCATCTGGGTAAAGAAACGAAGAATTTAAGTCTAACAAGCTATCAGAAAAATTTAGATAGTCTTTATATTTATTAATAAATTTAGCAAAATAATCTCCTGAAAAAATTCTTATGGAGTTTATGTGTTTTAGAAATTCTAATCGTACTACAGATAGAGGGATGGCAATAGTACCAAGAATTTTATACAGATTTTTTCTTCTCTTTAATTTATCAAAAATAGAATAGGAATAATTTATTAGCTTTATAAAAATTTTATGCACATTTATATTATAAAATAATAAACATTAAAAAAGCGTATCGTTAAAAATAAACTTAACGTTTACTGAGTTTTGTTGAAATTTTCTATTTAAGTTTTGAACAAAAATAAATGCGTTTACCAGTTTTACATTTAAATCTAAAAGAGATTGAACATAGTTGTAGTTATTTGGGGCCATGTTATTTACTAAAATAATTTCTTCTGAAATATTTGCAAATATATTATATAAAACATTAACATAATTTGCGTAATGATCTCTAATGTGTAAAGATGCGAACTTGTTGGAGTCAAAAATTGGCAAACTTAAAGTAGATAATTGATCTAAAATTCCAAGCAATATTGTTTCTTTTAAAAGGAAATTTTTGTCTAAGTTTGTTGGTACTGAAGGGGGGTCTGCATCTACATCTATATCAAGATCAATTAATCCTAACTTTTCTGTTATTTCTCTATATAAAGCATAATGATCATTAACTTTATTGATTAACTCAACTTCAGAAGAAAAAATATTTTTTCCTGAGGTTGAATATATAACTAAAACCGGTAAAAGAGTAAACAAGAAATAAATATCAGTATGTTGAAAGTCATTTTTAGAAATAATATTTATTCTATTAATGTTTTCATTGTAAAAACTTTCGTGGTTGTTCAAAAATGAAATTAAATCAGTTATTTCGGGAAAGGATATAGAAGATAATGCTCCTTTATCTACAGATTTTATTAAAAACCTTATATAAAAATATGAGTAAATAAATATTAGATTATATAATTTTCTTCTAGTTAGATCATCTAAAGCATCTGACGGAGAGTTAGAGAAGACATACCCAGGAAGAAGTTTTTTGGTTGCCGTATCATCATAAAGATGTTGAAGCAAAATATTTAAGGTTTTAGAAAGGTTTAGACTATTATTTAATTGATTAATTGGTATGTAAGGTATATTTATATAATAAGGTCTTAAAATATCTATAATTACTAATTTTAAAACTTTTTCTACATACTTAATAAAATCAATAGGAAAACTTTCTGAGGTTGTAAAAAGTTGAAATACATTATTAATATTCACAGCCCTAACCAAGGAATGAACAAAACCATTAGAAGAAGCGTTTATTAATAAATCACACAAAGAGTTAAAATTGGTGTTTAAGACAAAAGAATCTAAAGCAGTAGAGTTATATGTATATCTAGTGCCATTTAAATTTAAAGTAAAAAACAGATAATTATCTATATCTACTGTCGTATTTGACTGGTTTAAAACTTCTCTTTCTAATAATAAGTAATTATTTATATTTAAATTAGAGCCATAAAGACTTGTTAAAGAAACCAGATCATTTTGTTCTATAGCAGAAATATAAATTTTACTTAAATCATATAAGATTTGATCAAATCTTGGATATTTTTTTCTTAAAAAAGTAGAAAATTCATCAATCAAAGTAAAAGTAAAATCTAAAGAAGCCGAATTTTCATTCTCTATAACGTAGGGTACAAGTATAAATTTATTTTTTAGAATTTGATTGTTTAAGTAGCCTTGTATAAGTTCTGAAGAATTCGTAAATATTATTCCTATTGTTGCGTCCGTGGTACTGGAAATATAATCAGAAGAAAATAAATACACATTTCCGTTTATAGCTACATTTAATAAGAGTTTTCCAGAAAATTGAATATCTGAATTAAAAAGAATTGACGGCGCTATATTTACAAAAAATTTTTGTGTCGTAGGCTGGACTTGGTTTTTAGATAAATTGTTTTTAATAATTATTGAAAATGAAACAGAATTTTTTTCATCATCCAAAATAATATTATTATTTATAAAATTTCCGTCAACATCAAAAACCTCATAATTTCTAAAAAAAGAGTTTCTTGAAGTAGTATAAGTATTTCCAGAAGTAACTAGAGTTATCGAATAGGACATATTAATAATACATTATATTAGTTACATAAAGATTTTGTGTGGTGCTTGTATTTTGTATTTTCAATAAAAATTTATTATTACTGATGGGAGAGCTTAGTGTTAAAGTAGTTGGGGTTGATGTAACACCAACTATCGTAAAACTAACAGTAGAAGTAGATGTAAATTTTACCTTTAATAAACGTACACTCGTTGGGATAGATGAAATGGTTGCTGTATTATTCCCACTTACAATCGTTAAGGTATTAGAGACTAATGTAGCAGTAAAAACATTAGTATATGTACTTTCTTTATCAAATAAACCGCCATTTAATAAACTTATACTAAATCGATTAGTAAAATCAATTCCTATCAGTAATTCCAATCCATCAGTAGTATTTGAATAATCATAAGAAATAAAAGGCTTTAGTATATGTTGAGTTGTAGAAATTTCTATATTAGGATTAAATAAGCTTGGTGCACCAGAATTTTCTACAAACTCTTCATTATTAATTAAAGATACATAATTTCTTCCTATGCTGTTTAGTTGATATTTTTTATATAAGTTCTTATTTAAAGTATATGTTGGTGAAGAAGGGTTGGTAGTGTCATACTCTAAAATAAAAGAAGAACTATTAGTTAAAACATCACTCCCAGTAACCGCTGGATTATTTATTCCCACAATATTGAATAAATTCCTATTTTTAAGATTTAAGACGTTTTTTATGTAGAGAAATTCATTTGTAGGAACATTAGAGGTAAAGGAACCATCTATTAATGAAGGGGTGTTTGTATATAAAGTATTATATCTATCCTGGTCTATATAGGCACATATATAAGAATAGTCGTAAGGAGAGGTATAAGAAGTACCACACTCAGGGGGATCAATAAGAGCATCTAAAAAGTAGAGTTCTGCTCCTAATTTCTCTAAGTTATACGGATAATCGACATTATTAAGTGTGTAAAGATATGTACTAGGAATTAAATATTTCATAGACGCAGAAATAGAGGTAATCCTAGTAAAATTACCTAATAGGTAATCTGGATTTCTAAATGCTAAGATCACAGGAACATTTTTATTTTCTAAAAAGTTTATACTATTTGAAAAAACAACATCTATAAAAGCTATATTATTGGTAACTTGAGTAAAAGTATAAGTAGAAGTATTGTCATCGAATGTATAATATTCTATCGAATCTAAAGGCCCTAATAAAAATGCGTCTATAAAAGTATAATTTTCATTAGTAAATACACTTGGAAGTTTTTGGGTAAAGTTATTGGAGTCAGTAGAAAAAGAATCATATGTAGTATTAGAAAATGTTTTATATAAAGCAATATAAATTCCTATTTTTATTTTTGTACCTAGAGCTGTATAAATGTTGTTTTTTATATGACCTATTATTGAATTAAAATTATTTATATCTGTAAAATTAAGTTTGTCCAAAGGGTAATTAATATATATTATGTCTGCTAAATAGTCGTCTAGTAATAAAGAAATAAAATTGCTTAAAATAATAGAAAAAGCAGGGTTTTGTTGTAAAGAAGTATCAAAGTAATTATAATTCTTAAAGTCTAATATAAAAGAATTTTTTCCTAAATTTTTATCCTTATTGGGAAGAAGTATTAAATCTACTTTAGGTTGTATGTTTCCTACTGAATCTTGTAAAGAAAGCGTAGTTGAAGAAAGCGAAGAGAGGGTATTATTTATAGCTGTTATAGTATTGTTATACGCTGTTTGAGTAAAAGTACCTATCTGACCTTGAAGAGTTGTTACGTTATTATTAAGAGTAGTTACCTGTCCTTCGAGGGTACTTACATTAACGTTCGTAACAGCTAAATTACTAAATAGGGTGTCTATATTGCCTTCTGCTGTAGAAATCCTGTTTATAAGGCTTGTTGGATTGGATATAGAAGTTACATTGGTCTCTAGTGAGATTATTCTGTTCCTATGGTCGTCAACAACGTTGCTTAAAGTGTTTATTTGATCTTGTAAAGAGGTGTTAGTACTGTTTAGAGATGCTAGTATATTCAAAATTGTGGGAGTGTTTTGTATAGCAACATCTATTTCTGAAGTAGTATAAAAAATATATGACCAAAGTAACTTATTAGCGCTGTTTATCCCAGTCATAAAGTTAGATATCTTGATCCAATCAGAACTATTTCTTAAAACAGCAGGATAGGTATCTGGGTTTGTGACAACAGAGGGAGAAAAATCAATTCTATTTGCATTTATATAGTTAGAAGAAGTAGAAATAAAATTTATAAAAGAAGAAATATTTGTCAACTTTCTTATATTTGAAAAATCAAACCAAGTATCGTTACCAATTATATTTTTTAAAACACTTCTAATATAGTTTAAATCTTTTTGTAGCGAGTCTGAAGAAACTACAGAAGCAGAGTCTAACAAAGTATCGTCTACAGTAGTAGAATTAGTAATTTCTGTTTGAGTTAGATGTGTTATTGCCATAACTTACTTTATTCTATAACAACTCGTAATAAACTACAAAAGATTCTAAATTAAATATTGTTCTGTTAACTGAACTAGTAAACATTACCTGAAATATATAAGAAGAAGATGACGTATTATTAACACTAAAAAAATTGTTGTTAGTACTTAAATAACTTACTTCATCGTATATTTGTGAAACCGAAGTTATATAGTTTCCGTTTGTTGGAAAAGTAACACCAGAAGATACTTCTGTGTTACCTTGAATTACATGAAATTTTATGTTAAAAGGAACATCACTGCTACTAAGATCAACTACTCTTCCTATAAATGAAAAACCTTTGAAATTAAGCGTTTTACCAACCGGAATAGACATTAAAGGAAGGGCTACATTTGTAGAAGTTTGAGTCAATAAGGACAATTTGTTTATATTCAAGCTTCTCCATCTTGGAGGTGGGTTTATATTACTAGCTATTGTCTGCAGGCGTGTATAGGGTGTATAAAAATTCGGGTCTAAACTTAAAGATGCGCTTTCTGGGGAAGAAGAAGACGACAAAGACCCAACAAAAATATATTCAGACGGAGGTGATTCAGAAGTATCTAAAAGTATAAAATTTGGTAGATATATATATGACGATAAGAGATTTGTTACTTGAGAAAAAGAGTTTTGAACAGTATTTACAATATCAAAATTTATTGTATTAGCAACGTATAAGTTATAGGTATTACCTAATGTTATAGGAAATGTATTTCCTGCATATCCATATATAGTTAAGTTATTTGAATAGTCTATGTTTCTAGATATTTGTATAGGAGGAAAATAATAAATATCTCTAAAATAAATTTTTGCAGAAGGATAAGGTAATACACTACTTGAAATTTCTACTGTTCCAGAGGAAATATCTAAGTTTAAAATAGACCCTACAGAAGTAGAAGAAATTGCAGATAGATTTAAAAAAGTACCAGAATTTTCATCTAGGGCTAAAATTAAGGAATTTGAAAATGTCTGGGGGGATAATCGTTTATAACCTCCAAGAATATATTTATTAATAAAGTTAATATTTAAGTCTTTATTTTTTTCTTGAGGATATGCAAAGCTAACAAAATATAAGTTAACTTTATCGGCAGAAGATATATTTATGTTTCCTAAATTTATTTTTATTTTATATATTTCTGTATCTGTAGCAGTAAAAAAAGCCCCATGTTGATATAAAGGAATATCTTTCGGAATATGATAATAAGTTTTTGCAGAAGAAAAAGAAGAAGGTACAACTTCTAAAACTAAAACCTTATCTGTGAGTTCTACATTTAAATAAGGAAATTCTAAAAAGCACGATGTTTTATCGTTATTACAAAAATCTTGTAAAAAACTACTGTATGTAAGATTTTTTTCTACAAGATTTTTAGAAAATTCTCCGTTAAGTTTAGCAGGAGTGGGTTCTATACTTCCAGCTTTAACAATAGTAAATCCAAAGTTTAGGTAGTTTCCCTGCTCATCCACTACTACAGATAATGCATCTTGTAAAGTACCGTTTAAATATAAGGCGTAAAAATGTTTAGAAGAGTAAACAAGAGAATAGTTTAGCGTATTATCTACAAATAAACTTTTATTTTTAAGCTGAACTTTATTTAGTATGCTACCATTTACTGGGTTTACTTCATCAAAAAAAATTGTCTGTTTTATTAAAGTATTTCCATAAGTTTTTGATACTCCGCCAGAAGATAACAAAGCAAATTCAGAGTTTCCATTCAAAAATATTCCTACTCTTTTTTCACTACCAAAAGTCAAAATTTTTGTAGAAAGAACAGAGTTTGGATTTTGTGAAGAAAAATAACCCTCTGTAAAGGTGTTTTTTACTAAAGTATACAGATACTCAACATTATCGTTAGTTAGATTACCTATATCAGAAAATTTAAAAAATCTTATATTGTTTGGTAAAAATCTTCTCATAAAATTCTTAAGGCGCAGAAACCCCTGCCTTTAGGCATGGGGAGGAGCGCCCCTCCTCCTTTCTTATTATACTGTGCTATACTGTGCTTGTGCAAACCCTGACACTTCGTTGCACTCTCAGGCCCAACCTTGAACAGGTTAAGGCTTTGAAGGAACGACATCTGCACAACCTCTGGCCCTACAGCAAGCTGCGTTTCCTTTTGGAATACAAAGCTGCGCTGCGAGGAATACGAGTGGTAGCAGTAGACCCCACGCATACTAGCCAGGAGTGCCCAC
>Ga0308406_1000153_pt1 | contig 35307 bp, 25 predicted proteins | sample HotsprSampleMSe1_FD_203474 | JGI IMG/M metagenome (GOLD analysis project Ga0308406, IMG submission 203474) | Hot spring phototrophic mat microbial communities from Mushroom Spring, Yellowstone National Park, Wyoming, United States - 20060911_MSe1 ...
AAGGACAGCCGCGCGTCATGTAAATCGGAATTGATTTTCGCGCATCGACCTTATCGCGCTTGCTGGCGTTGAAGATTCGCTCGTAATCAATCACGGGGACTTCTTTGACGGGCGGAAAATCTTTGGCATCATAGCGCGGTTTTAACTCTCCCATTGCCACATCTTGCAACACAAATGCCCACAGGTTTTCTGCCTCGCCGCACACGACCGAATCGGCGTGCTGTTTGGCTTCATCATAGTTGAACGACACATGCACGCCACCCATAATGACCGTTTTTCCGCGACGGCGAAATTCATCGGCAATCTCGTAAGCACGCGTTACGTTCATGGTTCGCGCTGTAATTCCAATCAAATCATAATCGCCATCGAAGTTGATTTTGTCGCCGAAGAGTTCATCGACCAATTCAATATGATGCTGTTTCGGCGTAATGCTCACAAGCACGCCAATCGCCATTGAAAACAAGGGTTTTTGGCTTGTGTCTTCTTCTTTCTTGCCCTTTGGCGTGATGAATAAAATTTTGAGCGGACGAATAGATTCAGGTGGAAGTAAATCGTTACGATACGGAGATTTAGACGGCACTACGGTTAATGTCTCGACGGTAGGATTGTCGTGATGTGCCGCGCTGTCGTGAACGACGGAGTGAAATGCGTTTGTAGAAAAGCCGTTTGGACTTTCCAATTCCTTCGTTTCGTTCATAGTGAATCTCCTTTTTGAATTTCAATGTTCGAATGCCCTTTAACTTGTTTGAAATTAGCCTTTTAGCGAAAAGAAAGCAAAACAATGACTGCGCAACGTGCTTTTCACAATGCACCAAAAAATTGCCCTTCGTGTTAAAAGGGAAAGAAAACCACAAAGAAACATGATGGAATGCACAAAGTTCGCAAAGTCGACGTCCCTCTCCTACAAATAGGAGAGGGACGTTTTGGCAACGCCAAAACAGGGTGAGGTATCTTCTTTGTGCGCTTTGTGGTAAAGCAAAAAGAAACCACAAAGAACACGAAGGCAGGCACAAAGAACACAAAGTCAATCCGTGCAAACCCGTTCAATCTGCGTATTCCGTGTGCGATTCTCTTTGTGTTTCCCGCTTTGCTTGGAATGTCAGAAACACAAAAGGGCGAGTTTAGAACCCGCCCTTACAACCCCTAACCTTCAACTTTCAACCTTCAACCTTCCTACTTCACTAACATCATCTTTTTTGTCTCCACAAAATTGCCTGCCTGCAAGCGGTAGAAGTAGATACCTGTTGCGAGATTGCTTGCGTTTAGCGTGAAAGTGTAATAGCCTGCGGATTGACGCGCATTGACAAGCGTTGAAATTTTGCGCCCAAGCACATCGAAAAGTTCCAAGCGTACATCGCTTGCCGTAGGAAGTTGGTAAGCAATAATTGTAGTGGGGTTAAACGGGTTCGGATAGTTTTGTGCAAGTGCAAATTCTTTCGGCAATGTGCTACGCTCTTCGGTAATCGGTGTTGGTGTGCTAAGCATGGTGAAGTTCAGCGAAATCGGCACGGTGAAAACGGAGTTCAGCGTATCGGAACTTGTGATGCGAATTGCGGCAGTGTAAGTATTGGTTTCATCAAGCCCTGCCGTGTTGACGCGCACAAGGTGGTCATTGGATTCTCCTGCCATCAGCGTATCGCCTTGAAGATTCGAGACGGAAATAAATCGACCACTCGTCGTGGAAAGAATCATGTGATATGGAAGAGATGACGTAACAGGCGTTAGCGAATCAGGCATGGTTGCATTGTTGAGCAAAACGCCTGAACTGAAACTTCCAAAAGATAAATTGCCTGAACCTGGTCCTTGATAGTGTGTGGTCAAACTATCCCAAGCCGCACCGATAATGTAGAACCTGCCTGCTCGTAAGGTGAGATTCATCGGTCCTGAACGCACAAAGCCATCAAACGGTGGATTCATCACCACATCGTTGCTCTCGAAGACTTTTGCATAGCGTCCTGTTGCTGTGCTGTTTTCATAAACATAAAATTTGAATGTTGTTGAGGGGCGATAAAGGAAGTGGTAAGATTGAATTTCTTTAAGTTTTGTTGTTTGAGTTACGCTGTAAAGATTTCCGCGAAAACGGTTTGCACCCAAAAGTGTATTCGTTTTTGAGCCAAAGACGTCGTTCTTCAATCCGCCCAATCCGCCTTGCAGTTCCAAACGATAAACAAGTTCGCTGAATGGTAAACCTGTGTTGGAAATAGTGAGCGTGGCTTCGGCACTGTCCAATCCTGTGAGATTAAATGTAATGCCGTTAGTTGCGCTCACGCTCAATGTTGGATTCGGTTTGCGTTGCAGAAAAATGGTCAGCGTGTAAATCGTTGAGTCTTCGGGAGCGTAGAGTGTATCAATGCGTGAGATGTAGCCTGTTGGACTATTTGGATTCAGCGAGGTTGCAAAGAGATACATTCCTGTATCGGGCAAAGCAAAACTGAACTTGCCGTTGGTCGTAATGACTTCAACATTCGTATTGAGATTTTTTACGCGTGCATTGCGAAGCGTGTCTCCAGTTTGTGCATCAATCACGTAGCCATCGACGCGGAAAATCATTGTGGAAGAAATGTATTGATACGCCGCCCACACATCAATTAAACCATTGCCGAAGGTATTATCAGGACCAGCGGCACCTAAGTCGGTTGCAGTTTCATACAGGATATTGCGAATTTGAACGGCGGTCAGGGAAGGATTGACTTCTTTGAGCAACGCAATAGCCCCTGCAACGTGCGGACACGCCATCGAGGTGCCGCTTGCTGTGCCATAGCCTGTGGCTGAATAAGCGGAGCGAACATTCACGCCAGGCGCAACCACTTCGGGCTTGATAACATTGGCATTGCATGTCGAAGGACCGCGACTGCTGAAATTAGCAATGGCATTCGTACTGGCATCAATTGCGCCAACTGTGAAAATGTTAGGGTTGTTCTTTGGTGGCGTAAGCGTGCGAGGGTTGGGACCAGAATTACCTGCAGAGAAGATGACTGCTGTTCCCATTGTTTCAAGGGCTTGAATGACTGTCCAATAGCCGCCTGCCGTTGCACTGCATTGTTGCGAGGCAACATTGGGGTCTTGGTAAGAGTTAGCAATCACATCAGGCACGTCGCCGTTGTCAATGCCGTTGCTGTCGGGGTCTGCCGCCCATTGAAAGGCGCGAAGCGTGAAACTTGTGTGTGGATTGAAGCCGACATCAATCGTTGGTGCCGCAATCCATTTTGCGCCGAAGGCAACGCCAATCGTATCGTTGGTGCTGGCTTGTAAGCCAACCATTGTGCCCATCGTATGTGAACCGTGTTTGGACGTGCCATAATCGGTTGGCACTTGCGAAGGATTCGTGCGTTGGTCGTACCACGCATGATACCACATCACGCCTGGCTGTTCGCCGCGCCATTTGCCAACAAGTGCAGGGTGTGTACCAAAAACGCCTGTATCAATGTTCATCACGAGTGAACCTGCGCCTGTGTAGCCCAATGCCCATAAGCGATGCGCATTGATGCGTCGGAGTCCCGGCTCTGAACCATTTGGCACAGCAGGTGCTTGGCTTTGCGCTACGGGCGCGTCAAGTTCAAGCAAGCCATCTTCGTAAATCATTCCAATATCGGCGCGTTGTGCAAGGTCGAGAATCGTTTGTTTAGAAAGGTAACCTAAAATCATGTTCGCAAGCCACATTTGCTCAATTTGTTCGGCTTCGCCGCGTCGGGCGCGTTCAGAAAGTTCGTTGAGAACGCCTCGCTGTGATTGTTCAGCAAGTGTTCGCAAACGTGCTACTGTTTCATAATGCCGCACGGCTTTCCCTGCTTTCCGAGCGGTAAAATCACGCTCTAATGCGTTCAAATCAACTTGTTCTGCCATGTAGATAATCACACGGATTTTTTCTTCGGGACGCATTGACGCGAGTTTTTCGCGCAAACGCTCTTCAATGCGTTCTTGTGCAAACAGCGACAGTGCGCTGAACAGCAACACGAGTGATAATCCAAAATTTTTCATAACGCTTTGTTGAATGATTGATTGATGAAAGAAGTTGAACGTATGATTTTCTTCGTGTATGTTCAAGCCAATCAGTGAAACACAATTTGCAAAAAGGTTTTGTTATTTTTCCGCTTATTCAAAACAAAACACAAAAGAACATTTATGAGCACACAACTCTCGCCGCGCTGGTCTCGCCTCGTGAAAACCGAAGAGATTGAAACGCCAAAGTATTTTATCGATTGCTATGTCTGCCCTGTCGATTTTGACGAACTCCGAGAACATCATATCGACGAGCCACCTGTTCTATATGCCTTTGCTGTCTTTGACCGCAACAACAAATACCTGCTTTCATATGCATTGGAAATGCGTAAAGCCGTGCGCATTAAAGAAGATGAAACAGAAGAAGAATACATCGGATATTTTTTAGAAACTTACTGCGAGCATCAGCGATTTAGTTGCAAGAACTTCAAAGAGATTCAGCCTGATTTTGAAAGTGTGCGAACGATGGTGATTCAGTTTATTGTCGAGTATGATGCCGTTGAGAAAATGATAGAATATGACCAAGAACGTGCGAAAGAAAGCGAAGAGAAATCTTAACGCGACACCTGCTCAATTTTGTGCGAGAGGTGTGTTGCGGCAATCATTTCTTTCAGAAAAATTTTGTCGTGTCGATGTTCAAAGGCATTGCCCACAACGACGAAATTTGCGCCTGCTTGGACTTTGCGATGTACTTCATCGGGCGTGCGAATGCCACCGCCCACAATGAGCGGAACCGAAATCGTTTTTGAGACAAGCGAAATCATTTCTTCTGGCACGCTGTAATCGGCACCGCTTCCTGCTTCAAGATAAACGAGTTTCATACCGAGATATTCTGCCGCTAAGGCATGGGCGGCGGCAATTTCAGGCTTATGGCGCGGAATCGGCGCAGAGTTCGACATAAATTCAACTGCTGTTCTTCTTCCCGATTCAATGAGCAAATACGCAGTGGGAATCGGCTCTAATTCAAGTTGCTGAATCAGCGGTGCGGCAATCACATGATGTCCAATCAGGTATTCAGGATTTCGTCCGCTCACAAGCGAGAGATATAAAATCGCATCGGCTTCGCGTGAGACTTGCACCACGCTTCCGGGAAAAATAATCACAGGTAAGTGCGAAACGGATTTGATATGCCGAATGTAATCATCAAGCCGATTTGAAATCATCGTGCTTCCGCCAATGAGAATCGCCGTTGCGCCGAATGTGGTTATGTTTTCAACAAGTTTGAGTAGTGTTGGTTCATCGTATTTGTCAGGGTCAACAAGGAGCAAAAAGCCTGCGCGTTTTTCTAATAATCGGTCAGGCAACGATGCAAGCAGTTTGTTAAGTGTTGTTTGAACCGGCATTGATAGAAAGTTTTCAAGAAGATACGAAATCACGTTTAGTCATAACAAAATTCGGCGGCGTGTAAGAAGTTGGGAATTGCGTTGAGAAAAAATCGTGGCAGGCTTTGGCGCATCTCTCGCTCTCAAAAATTCCAAACACTGCCGAGCCGCTTCCTGACATCATTGCCTTGATGGCTCCGTGTTCCCTGAATTTTTCTTTCAATGATGTAATAATCGGAAACGCGGATTCAACCAGTGGCTCAAAATCGTTTTCAAAGACATTCAAGAGAGATTTGTTGCCTGTCGATATTAGATTTTTCAAGGCTTCTCGGCAGTTTGGGGCTTGGCGCGGAAACGCAATCTTTAAATTTTGATACGCCCACGCCGTAGACACGATTTCGTTTGGAAACACAACCACAAGCGAATATGGAAAGGTGCAGTTAAGGTCGGTCAGTTTTTCGCCGATTCCTTCGGCATACGCAAGCGATTTCATTGAAAGGAAATATGGTACATCAGCACCAAGTCGGAGTGCGAGTGCGGCAAGTTCCGCCAAAGGCACATCAAGTTTCCAATAGTGATTCAGGTAGGAAAGAACGGTTGCCGCATCGCTTGAACCGCCGCCTAATCCCGCTCCAAAAGGAATTGATTTTTCAAGATGAATCCGAATTCCGTTTTGAACTTGATAAGTTTCTTGAAGCAATTTTGCGGCTTTGAAGCAAAGGTTGGTGGAATCGGTTGGCAATGAAGCATCAGAGCAAGTGAGTTCAATCGTTGGAGCAGGCGAAAAAAAGAGCGTGTCGTGCCAAGCAATCGGCGCGAAAATTGTCTCTATTGAGTGATAGCCGTTGGGAAGTTTGTTCGTGATGTAAAGCGCAAGATTGATTTTGGCAAACGCGCTGCGAATGTCAGACATAGTTCTGAAAAAAGTGTGCGGCAAAGTTAGGAATAAAAAACCTCTTGTAGGGCTTACAAGAGGTTGCTCAGGTAAAAATGGGGTTTTTCTCACACATTAAACTCTGTTCCGATAATGCTTGTGTTAAAGTTTGATGAAAGAGCCTAACAGGAGTTTGATTTGGCTGAACTGTTAGGCTCATTTCGCCAAGAAGTTCGAAGATTTTTTGGAAATTCCAAAATCTTTTGCGGAAAGGAAGTTAGGCTTTCACTTCTTCGCCATTGGCACTGATTTTATCTTCGACAATTTTGTTGCCGACAAGTTTATGATACTCGATTTGGAAGTCGGGATAAGCCAAGTCGCCATGTTCGCCAATATCGAGACCTTCTTGTTCTTCGTCGGCAGAGACGCGAATGCCCATCACTATTTTGAGCACATACCAAATCACAAAGGAAATGGCGAAGGCAAAAATGCCAACAAGCAAAATACCTTTGAGTTGTTGAACGGTTTGAGCAATGGGTGATAAGCCTGTATCGAGTGCGGCAACTGATTTCGCAATATCGGTATTGTAGAACAAGCCGAGTGCAAGCGTTCCCCAAATGCCATTGATAAGGTGAACAGGCACTGCGCCAACAGGGTCATCTAATTTGAATTTATCCATTGCAAAAGTAGCAAGCACAACTAACACGCCTGCAATTAAGCCGATAATTGCGCCTGAACCGATTGAGACAAACGCGCACGGTGCAGTAATTGCGACAAGTCCTGCCAAGCATCCGTTCAAAATCATCGTGAACTCAAACTTCTTATTGATGATGAGTGCCATCAAGAGCGCGCCAAGCGAGCCTGTTGCGGCGGCAATGTTGGTATTAACGATGATGTGCGCAATCGCTGAACCGTTGCCTGCCGACATCGTTGAGCCGGGATTAAAGCCGAACCAACCGAGCCAAAGAATGAATACGCCTAATGCGGCAGACGTCATGTTGTGTCCCGGAATTTGATTGACCTTGCCATCCTTGTATTTGCCGATGCGCGGACCGAGAATGATAATGCCTGCAAGTGCCGCCCAACCGCCAACCGAATGAACAACCGTCGAGCCTGCAAAGTCACGGAAGTTCCCAAAGAAGTCTCCATCTGCCGGTGTCATGCCTAAAATGCCGCCGCCCCAAATCCAGTGTCCTGAAATCGGATAAATCAATGCAACCAAGATAAAACTAAACACGAGGAACGAGCCGAACTTGATGCGCTCTGCAACTGCACCTGATACAATCGTTGCCGCTGTGCCTGCAAACACAAGTTGGAAAAAGAACTTCGCCCACAGCGGAACTGGCGACCAGTTAATTGCAGAATAAACGCCTTCATAAACCGCCGTCGAGAACGGATTGGCAGAACTGTAATCGCTTCCGAGTGCGGGCGAATTATCTGCGCCGCTCACAAACCACAAGCCTTTCAACCCAAGCCACGCATTGCCATCGCCAAACATTAAGCCCCAACCTAATACCCAAAACGACACCGATGCAGCGGCAAACACAATGAAATTTTTTGCAAGGATATTCACCGTGTTTTTGGCACGTGTCAACCCACTTTCAACCAGTGCAAACCCTGCGTTCATAAAGAAGACAAGCATTGCGGCAACCAACACCCAAACCGTATCCAACCCAACACGCAAATCACTGTAAGCCGACATCAGCGACTCTAGGCTTGGCGCATTTGACACAGTTGCACTTGCAGTTACCGCTTCCGCAATCGATGGCGTAGATACTCCCGCAGATTTCTCTTGTGCAGAGACAAGCGGAGCAATTAGAAGCATTGCAAAAAGCAAGAATCCAATTCTTGTCATGGTGTCTAAAAATTTTAGGTTAATGAAGATAAAATTGTTGTTTTGTTAAGAAAACAGTGCGAAAGTATGAATAAAAAAGGTTTTTTGCAAAAATTCCTAACTTTTTTAGGCTACATGCTTAAAAAATGAGGTAAATCAATTTCAAATCTGCCTATCTTTTCTGTGTGCGCGATTTGTTGCTTCACCATTCATCACGCATCATTTCCCATTCCTTGTTACATTCGTATATTTCAAACTGCAACTTAAACCACATTTTTTGTGAGTAACTTTGTTTTTTCATCTTACCGAGACTTACGCGATAAACTCCTTTCCAAATCCATCTCGGTTGAATCCGTTGTTTCCGCATACCTTTCACGCATTGAAGAAAAAGCGCACTTGAACGCATACCTTGCTGTGTTCAGAGACTCTGCGTTCACACGCGCCAAAGCCTTAGATGAAAAATTGGCTTCGGGTAAGCCGCTTGGAAAACTGTTCGGACTGCCGATGGCTATCAAGGATAACATCGCTATCAAAGGCGAAAAACTCACCTGCGCCTCACGGATTTTGGAAAACTTCACAAGCACCTACACAGCAACTGCCGTTGAACGCTTACTTGCAGAAGACGCCGTGATTTTAGGCAAAACGAATCTCGATGAATTTGCAATGGGCAGTTCCAACGAAAACTCGGCGTTTGGTGCGGTCAAAAATCCTATCAATGAAGCGTATGTTTCGGGCGGAAGTTCGGGCGGCTCGGCGGCGGCAGTGGGCGGCGATTTAGCCCTTGTTGCGCTGGGCTCCGACACAGGCGGCTCGGTGCGCCAACCCGCTTCGTTCTGCAATGTTGTTGGATTAAAGCCGACCTACGGACGCGTTTCGCGCTACGGCTTGGTGGCTTTCGGCTCATCGTTTGACCAAATCGGCGTGCTTGCCAAAACTGCCGAAGATGCTGCGCTCACGCTTGAAGTGATTGCAGGCGAAGACTGTATGGATTCCACTTCCTCAAACAAACCGATTGAAGCCTACGCACAAGCAACCGTTAATGCCAAAGGTTTGCGCATCGGCGTTCCGAAAGAATTTTTCACGGACGCGCTCGACCGAGACATCAACTCGATGATTCAACGCGTGCTGAAACAGCTTGAATCACAAGGCGCAACTCTGGTAGATATTTCACTGCCGCACTCTGAATACGCCCTTGCGACGTACTACATTCTCGCCACCGCCGAAGCCTCATCAAACCTTGCTCGCTACGACGGCGCGCGCTACGGCTATCGCGCAAAGGGCATCAAGGATTTGAACGATATGTATATCAAATCGCGCTCGGAAGGTTTCGGAAAGGAAGTCAAACGGCGCATTATGCTTGGCACATATGTGCTTTCAGCGGGCTATTATGATGCTTATTACCGCAAGGCGCAGAAAGTTCGTCGCCTCATTCGCGAAGATTATCTCAATGCCTTCAAGCAAGTTGATGTAATTGTCTCGCCCACGTCGCCTGTGCCGCCGTTTAAGTTTGGCGAAAAAATGACGGACCCACTTACGATGTATCTTGCCGATATTTACACCGTTCCGATGAACCTTGCGGGCGTGCCTGCGATAAGCGTTCCGATTGGCTTCAACGCGCAAGGCTTGCCGATTGGCTTGCAACTCGTTGGAAATTTGTTTGCAGAATCAACTTTAATTGGCGCATCAAAACTGGTGGAGGCACTGCGATGAAAAAGCGACAAATCGAACTCACCATTCAAGTCTTCAATTCGTTTGAAGAAGCCGAACAAAGTCAGCGTGAATACTGGTGGTCTCTGTCGCCATTAGAACGCTTGAAGCAAGCAAAATTTATCCGAGAGATTAATTATGGACCAGATGATTCTGCCCGAAGACTTCCGCGATTTTTTGAAGTTGTTAAACAAATACCGCGTTGAGTATCTCTTGATAGGCGGATATGCGGTTTTTACCACGGCTATCCGAGAGCCACAGAAGATATAGACTTCTGGGTGGCGATTAACCCTGACAACGCTCAAAAGCTTGTTCAAGTCATGCAAGATTTTGGGTTGAGCAATGCAACACCTGAACTCTTTTTGAAAGAGCATCAACTTACTCGTATCGGATTTAATACAACGATTTCTGGCGTTCAATTTGACGCGTGCTATGCAAGGCGCGTGGTAGATACGATTGATGAATTGAAGTGAATATCATCAGTCTCGAAGACTTAAAGCAGAATAAAAAAGCAAGCGGCAGGCTCAAAGACCAAGACGATGTGCAAAACCTAGCTTAACATCTTACACTCTAAAAACCACTTTTCACAATCATAAACCGAAGTTCAACATGAGCATTTTAGTTGGAAAAGAAACGCGCCTTGTCGTGCAAGGCATTACAGGGAGCGAAGGCACATTTCATGCTTCGCAAATGCTGGAATACGGCAAGCAATTCGGCGTGGACTATCTCGTTGCGGGCGTTACACCGGGCAAAGGCGGCATGATGTATGAAGGCAATGAGAAAGATAAGTTTAACCGTCCGATTCCGATTTTCAACACGGTGGCTGAAACGGTGCGCGACAAAAACATCAGAGCGAACACTTCTATCATCTATGTGCCTGCCGCCTTCGCCGCCGATGCAATCATGGAAGCCGCCGATGCTGGCATCAAAGTCATTATTTGCATTACCGAAGGCATACCGATTGCCGATATGATGAAGGCTTACGCTTTCGTTCAGCAAAAGGGTGCGATTTTAATCGGTCCGAATTGTCCCGGCGTCATTACACCCGAAGAAGCCAAAGTTGGCATTATGCCCGGCTTTATTTTCAAGAAAGGCAACATCGGATTGATTTCACGAAGCGGCACGCTGACCTACGAAGCCGTTAGCCAACTCACGAAGGCAGGGCTTGGACAAAGCACTTGCGTTGGCATTGGCGGCGACCCAATCATCGGCACGAAATTTATCGATGCAATTAAGATGTTTGCGAAAGACAAAGACACCGAAGCCCTTGTGATGATTGGCGAAATCGGCGGCAGTGCCGAAGAAGAAGCGGCAGCGTATATCAAAAAGAACTTCAAAAAACCTGTGGTCGGATTCATTGCAGGAAGCACCGCACCGCCCGGTCGCCGAATGGGACACGCCGGCGCAATCGTTTCGGGCGGCAAAGGCACCGCACAAGAAAAATTTGCCGCCATGAAAAAAGCCGGTATTCACATTGTCGAAAATCCTGCTTACATTGGCGAAAAAATGCTTGAAGTTTTAGGAAGATAACTTCTTTAATTCTAACTACTTCACTATGACCAGCCCTTTCGACTCGATTGAATCAGCCATTGAAGACATCAAGAACGGCAAGTTGGTTATTGTTGTCGATGATGAAGACCGAGAAAACGAAGGCGATTTCTTGACGGCGGCGCAAAATGTTACGCCCGATATGGTCAATTTTATGACAAAGGTTGGACGTGGTTTGATTTGCGTGCCAATGACGCGTGAGCGCGCCCAGCATTTGGAACTTGATATGATGGTCTCGCAAAACACATCGCTTCACGAGACGGCTTTCACGATTTCGGTTGATTCGCGCTTGCCTGGCACTTCGACAGGGATTTCTGCTTTCGACCGCGCCGTTACCATCCAACAACTGGCAGATGACCGAACAAAGCCTTCTGACCTTGCACGTCCGGGACACATTTTTCCACTGCGCGCCATGGATGGCGGCGTCTTGCGGCGCGTAGGGCATACCGAAGCGGCTGTCGATTTAGCACGCCTTGCCGGCTTCAAACCTGTTGGCGTTATCTGCGAAATTCTTGCCGAAGATGGCTCTATGGCGCGCCTACCCGAACTTATCAAAATCAAAGAAAAATATGGCTTGAAACTCATTACAATTAAAGACCTTGTTGCATACCGAATGCAAAAGGAAAAATTAGTGCGACGCGCCGTTGAAGTCCGCCTGCCTACGCATTTCGGCGAGTTCAAACTCATTGCCTACGAAACTTTAATTGATGATAAAAATCATCTTGCGTTAGTCAAAGGCAATGTTGCTGATGGCAAACCAGTTCTGATTCGCGTGCATTCGAGTTGTGCAACGGGCGACCTTTTCGGCTCGATGCGATGCGACTGCGGCGAACAACTTGCCACTGCTATGCTTATGATTGAACGTGAAGGGCGCGGCGCACTCATCTACATGATGCAAGAAGGACGAGGTATCGGACTTATCAACAAACTCAAAGCCTATAATCTTCAAGACCAAGGGCTTGATACTGTTGAAGCCAACGAAAAACTTGGTTTCAAAGCCGATTTGCGCGACTACGGCATTGGCGCACAAATCATCTGCGATTTAGGCATCAAAAAAATGCGCCTCATGACAAATAATCCAAGAAAAGTTGTTGGACTTGAAGGCTACGGCTTGGAAGTTGTCGAACGCGTCCCGCTTGAAATCAATCCTAACGACCTCAACAAAAGTTATCTTGAAACCAAAAAGAATAAGCTGGGGCATCTCTTCAACAGTGGCACGGCACACGACACGCTCATTTTTAGCAAACTTTTTGGCAGATAGTTTTCTAATTCCAACAAGAAGTTTAACAGAACAAAGTTTCTTGCTTTCATGACCAATGCGCCAACCTACAATGCCCCTGATTCACGCGGACACTTCGGCATCTATGGCGGAAAGTTTGTTCCCGAAACGCTCATTAAAAATGCGGACGAGTTAGAGCGCGAATATCTATCCGCCAAAAACGACCCTTCGTTCTGGCAAGAATTTCATGACCTCTTGCGGCACTTTGTCGGTCGCCCTACACCGCTCTACTTTGCTAAACGGCTTACCGAAACACTTGGCGGCGCAAAAATCTACTTGAAGCGCGAAGACCTTTGCCACACAGGCGCACACAAAATCAACAATGCGATTGGACAAGTCTTGCTTGCTAAACGCATGGGCAAACGCCGCATTATTGCTGAAACTGGCGCAGGTCAGCACGGCGTTGCAACCGCTACGGTTTGCGCGCTCTTCGGCTTGGAGTGCTTTGTGTATATGGGCGAAGAAGATCTTGCGCGACAATCGCCGAACGTGGCGCGAATGAAACTGCTTGGCGCAACCGTTGTGCCTGTCTCATCAGGAAGCAAAACACTCAAAGACGCAACCAGCGACGCTATTCGCGATTGGGTCACGAATCCTGACGACACATTCTACATCATTGGCTCGGTGGTTGGCATGCACCCTTATCCAATGATGGTGCGCGATTTTCAAAGCGTGATTGGAACGGAAACGCGTGCGCAACTTCTCGAGCGCGAAGGCAAACTTCCAACGCTCATTACGGCGTGTGTTGGCGGCGGCTCAAATGCTATGGGCATGTTCTATCCGTTCTTGAACGATGCTCATCAAGTTCAACTGGTTGGCGTTGAAGCCGCAGGCGAAGGCTTGAACAAACGCCACGCCGCAACGCTCACCAAAGGCAAGCCTGGCGTTTTGCACGGTGCCATGATGTATCTCTTGCAAGATGATGACGGTCAAATCCTACCTGCTCACTCAATTTCCGCTGGGTTGGATTATCCTGGCGTAGGTCCTGAACACAGTTACTTGAAAGATTTAGGAATCGTTCGCTACGAGTCAGCAACCGACGATGAAGCCATGCAGGCTCTTCAAGTGCTTGCACGCACCGAAGGCATTATTTGTGCGCTTGAAACAGCACACGCTGTTCACTATGCCATTCAAACTGCGCCGAACATGAAGCGCGATGACATTCTTGTCGTTTGTCTTTCTGGTCGCGGTGATAAAGACCTCAACACGATTATGAAGTATTTTCAGATGCAGTGATGCGCCCTACAAAAAGGGTTATTCAGAACGATTCAAGAATCCACCCAGTTGAGAGCTAAGAGTGAACAGTTAAAAGCGATAAACGATATGCTCACAAAAGTAACTCTCAACTCTTAACATCAACTTTTAATCAAACACGCCAAATGTCTGCAACACACAAATTCACCAACCGCCTCATCAACGAGAAAAGCCCGTATCTTTTGCAACATGCGCATAATCCTGTCGATTGGTATCCGTGGGGCAACGAAGCCTTTGAGAAAGCGCAAAAAGAAGACAAGCCAATTTTCCTTTCTATTGGTTACTCTACTTGCCACTGGTGTCATGTGATGGAACGAGAATCTTTTGAGAACGAAGAGGTTGCCAAAATTTTGAACGAGCATTTTGTTTCCATCAAAGTTGACCGTGAAGAACGCCCCGACCTTGATAAAGTGTATATGACCTATGTGCAAGCCTCGACAGGAAGCGGCGGTTGGCCGATGTCGGTTTGGCTGACACCTGATTTGAAGCCGTTTCTCGGTGGCACTTACTTCCCACCCGAAGACCGATACGGACGCACAGGCTTCAAGACAATTTTAGAACGGATTGCACAAAAATGGAAAGAAGAACGCTCTGCAATTATCAATGTTTCCGAGAGCATTGTCGCGCAGTTAAAATCATACACTTCTCAACTCGATAATGCCGAAAAAGTCACGCTCACGCCGAAAGTCTTTGATAAAGCCGCCTCTCAATTCGCCAATCAATTTGATGCCGAGTGGGGCGGATTTGGCGGCGCACCGAAATTTCCTCGCCCTGTGATTCATAACTTTTTGCACAACTACTACGCTCGAACTGGCGATAGGCGCGTTCTCGACATGTCGTTCTTCACGCTTCGCAAAATGGCTATGGGCGGCATGCACGACCACATCAGCCTTGAAGGCAAAGGCGGCGGCGGTTTTGCACGATACTCAACCGATCGATACTGGCATGTCCCGCACTTCGAAAAAATGCTCTACGATAACGCACAACTTGCCGTCTCTTACCTCGAAGCCTTTCAACTTTCAGGCGACCCTTTCTTTGCTGACATTGCCCGCGACATTTTCAATTACGTGATGTGTGACATGACCGATAAAGACGGCGGATTCTATTCAGCCGAAGATGCCGATAGCCTGCCAACCTTCGAGAGCCACCACAAAGCCGAAGGCGCATTTTACGTGTGGGAACAACAGGAAATCGATGCACTTTTGAGCAAAAAAGAGAGCGAGATTTTTTCTTACCTCTTCAACGTGAAGCCCAATGGCAATGCGCAAAACGACCCACACGGCGAGTTCACCAACAAAAACATCTTAATCCAACTGTATTCCTTCGAAGATGCCGCCAAGCGTTTCAATTTGTCGGAACACGATGTTAAAACCTTTGTTCAATCTGCCAAAGCCAAACTCTTCAATGCACGCTTGCAACGCCCAAGACCACATTTAGACGATAAAATTCTCGTTGCTTGGAACGGCTTAATGATTTCTGCCTTCGCCAAAGGCTATCAAGTTCTCGGCGATGAGACTTACCTCAACGCCGCCGTAAAAGCCACCAACTTCATTTTGAAGACGCTCTACCATTCAAATAGCCATCGGTTACTGCGCCGATACCGACAAGGTGAAGCCAGCATTGACGGCAAACTCGACGACTATGCCTTCTTCGTTCAAGCCTTGTTAGACCTTTATGAATCCTCGCTGAATCCGCAATACCTTACAATTGCCATTCGCTTGACGGAAAGCATGCAGAATCTCTTTGAGGACAAATTGCATGGCGGATTTTTTAATTCACAGGAAGGTGATACTTCTGTGATTTTGCGCATGAAAGAAGACCACGACGGCGCAGAGCCTTCGCCGAACTCTATTGCCGCTCTGAACTTGCTTCGCCTTGCGCAAATGACTGACCGCCACGACTTTCGAACTTCCGCTGAAAAAACGCTTCTTTATTTCAGCCAACTGATTGAAAAAGCCCCAACTTATTTACCGCAAATGCTTGTGGCACTGTCGTTCTATCTTCAAAAACCGAAGCAAATTATTTTGGCAGGACCGCTCGAAATGCCTGAAATGAAGAGCCTTCGCAAAGTGATTTATCAAAAATTCATCCCGAACAAAATCTTGCTTCATGCTTCGCCTGAAGCGGCAACGCATTTAGACTTTTTGAACACGCTAATTGTCGATAAACCTAAGGCTTTCGTTTGTGTTGATTATGCGTGCCAACTTCCAACAAGTGATGCTCACGTGCTCCAAGCGCATATCAGTTCGTAGTGGCTTTTGTAACAATGTGTTCAATCAGCGTTGAAAATTCCTTTTGTGCGCGTTGAGCCACTGCTTGCACCTCATCGTGAGACAGCACTTCATTGGCAAGTCCTGCCGCTTTGTTGGTAACCAGTGAAATTCCCAACACTCTCATTCCCAGTTGTTTTGCTGTTATGGCTTCAAGCACAGTAGACATGCCTACCAAATCGGCTCTTAATGTTTGAAGCATTCGGATTTCGGCACGTGTTTCGTAGGAAGGTCCCAGCACGCCTGCATAGACACCTTCCCGCAACAAAATGCCACATGCACATGCAGAATCTCTTGCAACCTGCTGTAACTCCTTGTCAAATAAAGGCTCGTGGGCAACAAAAGAAGTTGAAGCGTCAGAGTTCGGTGTGAACATTAAGTTTATGACATCAACAATCAAACACAGTTCTCCTGCTTCAAACAGCGGATTTACGCCGCCCGCCGCATTAGTGAGTATGAGGGATTTTATGCCAAGCATGTTGAGCAATCGAACATAAAAAGTAACTTCTTCAACGCTACGTCCTTCGTAAAGATGAACGCGCCCTTTCAAGAGCACAACAGGCTTGGATTTTATTGTTCCGAAAATGAGTTTGCCGTGATGCCCTGCAACGCTTGGCGTTGGAAAGTATGGAATCGCTTTGGTATCAATCGCTATTGGGTTTTCCACGTGCCCGGCGAAGTTTCCTAATCCTGAACCCAGCGTTAGTGCGATTGTGTTTTCATGAGTCGTAATGTGCGATTGAATCCACGCTTTTGCTTCTTGCAGTTTCTCTTGCAGTTTTTGCATTGCCAAAGTGTTGAAAGTACGACTCAAGAAAATAGCACACTGGTAACACAGTTTGCACAGATGGCGGAGTGTGGAGGGACAAAAATGTTTTGCCCTTACAGAGCGATGAGTGAAAGTTGTTTCCTGTTTATCCGTTGAATCCGTCTCATCAGTGTGCCTTTCTTCAATCGCACACGGAAGACACGGATTGAACAGATTTGGCACGGATTAACGGAGAATTTGCGCCAGTAGTCAGAGTGAAATGACACTATCATTCTTCATTACTCGTTACTCATTACTCATTATTTTCAAGCCGAGCGATTTCAGCACGGGTGTATCGGGTCGCAGTTTCCAAAACACCACAAGGCTCACCACACGAAGCACAAACGAGATAAGAAAAATCCAATGATTTCCAACAATTACATTCACAGGCGTTTGCAGGGAAATGGGTTGAAAGAAGTCTGCCAGTTGTCCGCCAATCAATCCTGACACGAAAAATCCTAAGCCGCTTGAAATGCCTACCCATGCGAAGTAGTAAGCGCGTCCTTTCGGTTTGCTATCGGTGAATTGAATGTTCATTGAGGCGAGGTCGAAGCCTGTCCATGCCACTGCGCTGTTGATAGCGTCGAGCCAAACAGGCAAGAGGTTATCGGGCGTAGCAAAAAGCCAAAGAATTGGGTTGAGCGTAATAAGCGTGCCGCAAATTTTGAGCGTGGTGCTCGAGCCAAAGCGTTGCGTGAATTTCCCCCAAAACGGATTGAGTGCCACACGCCCAACCGTTATAATAATGTTGAAGAGTGCTATTTGCGTGAACGACATCTGCAAAACGCTAATCATCTGCACTGTAAAAAACACAAGCGCAACGCCTTGTGCTATCGCCCAAAGCAAATTGAAAATGATAACAGGGCGGAACTGCTCATCTTGAAGCGGTAGCCATACATCACGCTGAAACTTGCGGTCGGGCGCAGGGTGAAACGGCGGCTCATATTGCTTTTGAAACAGCAGAATCGTAATCAATCCGCACAAGGACGCAATCACAAGCATCACGAGATAACCATCGGCTTCATTCCCAAATGATTTGAACAGGTCAAGCATAAAGCCAATCGCGTAGGTCGTTATCACATTTACCACTGCCATGATTGAAAGACGAAAGCCGAAGTATTTGCCGCGCAATCGATTCGGGATTAAATCGGTTGCCCATGACATCCACCCCATGCCAAGCATCGTTTCAAAAATTTTCGCCACGAATGTAACGCCTGTAAAGACAAGCAGAATCACGTCTGCATTGCCGTGCCAAATTATGCCTGTCGCCACAACGAAGAGCCAAGTCAGACGTGCACCGATTCCTGTCAAGACCGCAAAGCGTTTACGATTGCCGTAATGCTCCACGAGATACGCACCCAAGAGTTGAAATATCCGCACTAAAAACCCAATGCCCCCGATGAACGCGATAACAGGGTTCGAGGCAGAAAGAATGACCGCAAACGCCGTAAGGTAAGTCGTATCGGTGATGATGATGTAAGGATTAGCAAAGATGCCCTCCCAAGTGCAAACGATAATTCCCTTACGGCGTTCTGATACAGGTTTGTGCGTCAAGGTCGGCGAAAAGATTAGAGATAGACGCGAATCATTCTGCGCCAATCAGGCCAGTCGTGCTGTGCGTCGTTCCACACGTCGCATTGATTCCACACGCCTTTATCCCACAACTTTGTGGAAAGTTCTTTTGTCGTTTCGCGGCAGGTGGGAATATCCCAAGTGCTAGTAATCAGTTTAATATCAATGGCACGCATGCGCTCGAGAATGTGGTGGTCGTGAAGGTTCGGCACAAAGTCAAGCGGAGAGTTGAAATACACATCATTGTCGTAGTAGCCATCTAAAAATCCTTTCGTGCTGTATCCGCCCGACATCGCAACGAGTTTATTGGCGTGCCAAGGATGTTTAAGCGCAAAAAGTGTGGCAATAAACGCGCCAAAACTGGTGCCTGTAAGAATCGTGAAGTGATTGTGATTTTTGTGTCGAATGAGCGGATAGACTTCGTGAATCATGTATTGCTCCCATGCATTATGGCGTTGCATTCTTGCGTTAGGGTGAATCCCATAGTTATACCAAGTCTCTGACCAAATACCATCGACACAATAAAGTTGTAAGTATCCGCCGTCAATTTTGTCGGCAATCGTATCAATCATGTGAAAATCTTTCCATTCATAGAAGCGCGCATATGAGGTTGGAAAAACAATGGTCGGCGCGCCTGTGTGTCCGAAAATCATAAGCTCCATATCGCGATGGAGTCGGTGGCTATACCACTTGTGGTATTCTACATGCATAGCATTTATGTTTAGTTTTTTGAAAAATGAACTACAAAAAATGAATTACAATCTAATCGTTGAGGAGTGGATTCAAAAACGATGGTCGTAATGTGTTTTTCATTTCATTGCGCAAAGGATTCTGTGCAAGGTGAAAAATCGTTTCAGATTCAAGTCATACACGCCTTTACTTCACGAGAATCATTGCCTTCGTTGCCGATGCGCGTCCTACTTGAAGCCGATAGAAATACATACCGCTTGATAATTCAGTTGCGTTGTATTTCACAGTATAACCGCCCGCACGTTGAACTCCGCTCACAAGCGTTGCAACTTCCCTGCCCAAGACATCATACACTTTAAGCGAGACAAAGCCCGTCTCAAAGATGCGATACTCAATCGCCGTAACAGAATTGAACGGATTGGGATAGTTTTGAGAGAGTTCACAAATTGGTCGCTCTGAAGAAGGGGGTTGTCCGCTTTCTAAATCAGTTATTTGCGTGAAGAGTTGTCCGCCTTCGGTCAGAGCAAACGCTATCGCATTGTTCCCTTCTTTTCTTGCAAGCAGTTGAATGAGTTTATCGTTGCCTTCAATCGGGAGAGATTCTTCGCGGAAAGTTTTTCCGCCATCGGTTGAGTTCCAGACGGTTTGATTTCCTGCAACCCAAGCGCGAGAAGTTGCGGGGATTCCTGTTGCCGCTTCAAGCGGAGTGTTCATGCTTGCAATGTCGCGCCATGTGCCTTCGGAAAATCGCCGCAAGTGAGGTTGATTGTTGGAGACGCGCAAGCCTGTTTCTTCATCGTAAAAAAACACACTGCCGACATATCCGCCGCCTGTTGATTCTACTTGCCAAGTTGCGCCGCCGTCAAAGGTTTTGTAGAGATTGCCGTTTGATGCGCCTCCAAAGAATCCAACAAGAGCATTTACGAAATAAATTGAGCGCGTCCAACCGAAGTCGCCGTTGCTGATAGGTGCGTTGGGCAGTGCGTTCCAAGTCTCGCCGCCATCGTTGGTTTTAACGACAAGAAAGCGTGCTTGATTTTGTGGCGCGTCGCTCATTGCGTAGCCTGTATTGCGGCTTATCATCGCAATGCCGTTCCACCACGCCCCTAATTCGCCTTGATAGACCACGCTCCAACTTCTTCCGCCATCAACGGTTTTGAACAATCGTGCGGCAATTCTGCCTGAACTTGCGCTCTCGCCTTCGCCGACAATCGCCGTTAAAGAATCTATCGCTGAAACCGCATCAAGATTTTGAACCGTTGGCGAAACACATCGTTCAAACGACACGCCGCCGTTCCGCGAGCGAAAGACTTTGCCACTCTCGCCGACAATCCACATCGATTGATCACTTGCAAGGCTCATCGCACGTGCGCGAGTAGAAACCGACGAAAGAAATTCCCAACTTGAATTAGAGACGCGAAGCACGGCGAAATCATTGTAGCCTGCAACGGCATCGCTGAACGAAAGTTTGAGCAAGCGTGGTGCGCTATCAGGCGTGCGAATCGTGAGCCGAAACGTTAATCGCAGTGTATCGCCTGTGTTCAAGCGTTGTGATGATTGAAACGGATTGGTCAAGCTCACGCCGCCGTTGAGCGATTGCAGTTCAAACGAAAGGGAGTTTGAAGTTGGCGCATTGTGATTGACAAGCGTAATCGCAAGCGATTGCGTTGCGCCTTCGTAATCATACTGAACCACTTCTATTCCGGGTGTCGTGCGCGTTAAGGCTTGAAAGGCGTTGAGTCGACCTTTGCCCAAGAGATTGGCGTTGGTAGGATTGAGCGCGTCCAACGGCTCTGCGGTTGCCCGAAGTTGCAAGCGTATTCGCGCCGCCGACCAAGTTGGACGAAGCGATTTCAACAGCCCTGCTACACCTGCCGCAATCGGCGCAGACATTGACGTGCCTGTGAGCAATCCGTATTCGCCTTGAAAGACCGTGCTTAACACGCCGTTGCCCGCAGTCAGCACATCGAGCGTTGTGCCGTAACTTGAAAACGACGCACGCTGATTGATAAGTCCACCAAAATGATTGACTGCCCCAACAGACAGCACATTTTGATATGCCGCTGGATAGACAGGCTCTGTTTCTGCGGTTGTGCCGCCACTGTTTCCTGCTGATGCAATCACCACGACGCCTTGTGCGGTTGCGAAATTGACGACTTCATTTTCAAACGATGAAAAGCCGCTTGCGCCCCAACTGCAATTCGCAACTTGCGCGCCGTTTGCCACAGCATAAAGCAACGCTTCAAAGCCGAAGCCAATAGCTGTGGGCTGTGCTTGTGTGCCACCGGCTTTGAGATTCATGTATCGGCAGTTGTAGCCAATGCCAGCAATGCCAATGCCGTTGTTCGTTGCGGCGGCTGCAATGCCCGCCACGTGCGTGCCGTGAACGAAAAACTCTCCACGCGGGTCATTGTCTTGAACAGGGTTTGCAATCGAACCTTCTTGCCAAAAATCCCAACCGATTACATCATCAATGAAACCGTTGCCATCATCATCGAGAGCGTTGTTCGGAATTTCGCCTGTGTTTATCCACATCTTGTTTGCAAGGTCGGGGTGTAGGTAATCAACGCCGCTATCAATGATGGCGATAATCACATCACGACTGCCTTGCGAAATATCCCACGCTTGAAATAGCCGATGATAATCGAGATAATTTTGTGATGAGAACGACGTGCCGATGAGCGGGTCGTTTGGAATTGCGTGCGTTTGGCGAATGTATTTCGGCTCAATCCACTCGAAGAGGTCAAGTTTTTGAAGCCGTGCAATCATCAGCGTTTCATCAAAGTGTTCAGGGAAAGTAAGCGTGTAGATGCGCGAGATGGATTCAAGGCTTCTTGATTCAATCTGACTTGGTGCGTTGCGCGTCAGAACTTTCTGAAACGCGTGTTGATGCGATTCCGTCCACAGAGGCGCAAGGCGAATTTCATCGTGAATGTTTTTTAGCACACTTGTTGGATTTTTTCCACGAAGTGCATCACTTGATTTGAACTTGACCATCAAAACGCCTTTGGCAGTTTCAATCGGTTGCGATATGCCTTCTTTGACCATCGCAAGAAAGAAGCAAAAGAGCGCAAGAAAAACTTTCATTTGGAATTGTGTTTGGCTCATAATGCCGTGAAGTTACACGCAATTTATTTCAGCATTAAGCCCAAAATATCGCTCACGGCTTTGATAGCCAGTTCAGGGGACTCTTTGTAACTCTGTTCAAAGGTGATGTCGAGTTTTAATCGCTTCTCGTTTTTGAAAATCGGTTGATACTTTTTCATCTCGCTCGATTGAATCGCATCGAGGATTTTTCCGAAGGTTTCGCTCTGGTAAAAATTCTTGTTGGAATCGCCATCGGGGAAAATAAAAACGCATTTCTTTTCAGCGATTTCTATCCGTGAAAGCGAAAGTTTCGTGGCTTCAATTCGCAAGCGAGCAACGGCGATAAGGTTCTTAACATCATCGGGCAGTTTGCCGAATCGGTCTTCGAGTTCGTGCTTGAAATGCTCAATCTCTTCGTGCGTTGTGGCTTTGGACAGTTTTTCGTAGAGCGCGAAGCGTTCTGATGCCGATTCCACATAGAAACTTGGAATCAGCGCGTTGAAGAAAAAGGTCACTTCGCATGGCTTTCCGCCTGTTTCTTTTTGTTTCTCTGTTTCCTTGAAGAGGTTTTGAAATTCCGTTGATTTGATTTCGGCGACGGCTTCTTCGAGAATTTTTTGATACAAATCAAACCCCAAGTCATAGACGAAACCTGATTGCTCTGCGCCGAGCAAATTGCCTGCGCCGCGAATGTCTAAATCGCGCAAGGCGACATTGAAGCCCGAGCCGAGTTCGGTGAATTCTTCAATCGTTGCAAGGCGTTGAAGCGCATCCTGTGTGAGCGTTGAAGGCGGCGGCGTAAAAAGATAGCAATAGGCTTTTCGGTCGCTTCGCCCAACACGCCCTCGCAGTTGATACAAGTCCGACAGCCCAAACATATCGGCGCGATTGATGATAATCGTATTGACATTGGAAATATCTAATCCCGATTCAATAATCGTCGTGCAAATCAACACATTGAGTTCTTTTTGCAGAAAGTCGAGCATGACTTGCTCGAGTTCTTTTGTGGGCATTTGTCCGTGCGCAATTCCGATGCGGGCTTTTGGCACAAGGCGTCTGACCGTATCGAACATTGCGTCAAGTGAATTGATGCGATTGTTGAGAACGAAGACCTGTCCGCCTCGTCCCAATTCGCGTGTGATGGCTTCTTGCAAAATGTCTTCATCATATTCGTGAACGATTGTTTCAATCGGTTGTCGATTTTTCGGCGGCGTGGAAATGATAGAAAGGTCGCGTGCGCCCATCATTGAAAATTGCAAGGTGCGTGGAATCGGCGTGGCAGTGAGAATCAGCGTGTCGACGGTCGGAAATTGCTCGCGCAGTTTTTCTTTTGCGGCAACGCCAAAGTGCTGTTCTTCATCAATAATAAACAAGCCTAAATCTTTGAACTCGATGTCTTTTGAAATCAAGCGGTGCGTGCCGATGACGATGTCGACTTGTCCTGCTTTGATGTCGGCGGCAATGCGTTTGGCTTCTTTTGGCGAGAGAAATCTTGAAAGCACTTCAATTCGCACGGGGAAATTTTGAAAGCGCAACTTGAAACTGTTGAAGTGCTGATGTGCGAGAATGGTTGTCGGTACAAGCACAGCGACTTGCTTGCCCGATTCAACGGCTTTGAAGGCGGCACGCATGGCGACTTCGGTTTTTCCAAAGCCTGCATCGCCGCAGATGAGCCTATCCATTGGCGACTCCGACATCATATCGGCTTTGACGGCTTCAATGGCGGCAAGTTGGTCGGGCGTTTCATCAAAGATGAATGCGGCTTCGAACTCGCGTTGCCAAATGCTATCGGGCTTATGTGCGAAGCCTTTTGTTGCTTTGCGCTTGGCGTAAAGTTGAATCAAGTTCCGCGCAATATCTTTGAGCCGCTTTTTGATTTTTTCTTTTTGCGCGTTCCACTTCTCTGAACCTAATCTTGAAAGCGTTGGCTTTGCGCCCTCGGCAGAAGAATACTTCGAGAGCAGGTGCAAATTTTGAACATTCACATAAAGGTTATCGCCTTTATCGTATTGAATCAGCACAGCTTCTTGTTCAGCGTTGCCTGCTGAAATGCGCTCCATGCCCATAAAAACGCCGATGCCATAATCTTCATGCACGATGTAGTCGCCGACTTTGAGCGCACGCAGTTCACGAAGCGAAATTTGTCGACGCTTGCGTTTCTTGTGCCGCTTGCGTGAATGTAGTTTTCCGAACACATCGGATTCCGTGTAAAGCGAAATGCCCTCAAAGACGAAGCCCTCGTAGAAATTTTCGGCAACGGTGTTCAGCACAAGTTCTTTTGTGTCGTTTTCCTGCTCTGTGTCTTTTTCGGTTTCAACTTCCAAGAACTCGATAATTTCTTTTGCCTCTTTTTGCGAGGTTGAGGCAAACACAACGCTCAATCCACGCGCCACATCGCGCTGAATGGCTTTTCCAAATTCTGAAAAGTTCGAGTTGAATTTTTGTTGAGAGCGTGAGCCGAAGTCAATTTCGCCTTTGCCGATTTTTTGAATTTCAACTTGTCGGAACGCTTCAAGTTTTCGCGTGATTTCTTCTCTCTTGAAAAATTCAGATGATTCAACATCGGCACCGTAATCGGCGGCATTATCAGTAACGACAAGGCTTTCGGGGCGAAGGTAATCCAAGAGCGATTCGGATTCAGGCAAGGATTGCGCAAGATTGGCAACGAGTTCCGTTTCAGAAATTTTCTCTTTGGAAAGTTGCGAGGCTATATCGATTGTGCGAATGGAGTCGATTTCATCGCCGAAAAATTCAATGCGCACAGGGTCAAACGCATCAAACGAGAACACATCGACAATAGAGCCGCGAATCGCATAGTCGCCTTCTTCCTCAATGAACTCTTTGCGCGTAAAGCCGTTCTGCACGAGAAATTCCTCTAAGCGTGCGTAGCCAATACGTTCGCCTTGTTTGATTGTAAGTTTTCTTGTTTGAGAAAGTGTTTTCGGTAAGACTTTTCGGCACAATTCAGCAGGCGTGCTAACAATCAACTTCTTTTCGTGAGAAAGCAATGCGGAAAGTGCAAGCGCGGGTTCTGCAGTAAAATCAATCAGCGTTTTCTTTCCCAAGAGAATTGGAAGGTCGTTTTCGTATCGTTCAATCTCTTCATCGTTGCATACCAAAAGCATCGGCGTGCTTTCACGGTTGAACATTTCTGCAATCACAAATGACGAGAGCGAGCCGTGAAGTCCTGAAATTGTAAGTTTTCTTGTTGAAGTTTGAAGGAGTTGAAACAGCGAATCAAACCTATTCGCTTGTGAAATTCTTGAAAGTAATCTGGTGAGCGAGAGTTTTTCGCTCTCAATGCGAAGTGCTTCTGTTGAAGGAGCGTCGTGATTTGGATTCATTCGTTGGATTGTTCAAATTCAGTCGTGCAATTATACTGTTTTCAGTTGAAAGACGTTCCTTTGCCAAAAAAGGCTAAATCGTCCAAGCCAACTGCAACTGAAGTTTGAAAACCTTTTGGCTCGGTGTAACTTTGAGCAAAGCAGTAATCACCTTTTAACGCTGTTCAAACCGGAGATTTGAATTATGGCAGAGCCAAAGAAACTTTCCCCGATGATGCAAAAGAAGCTTGCTGAACAGCAAGCCAAAGCCGCTGCCGCTTCTGAATCAAAAGCCGACGCGCCTGCTGAAACGCCTGCCACTGAACCTGTCGCCGCAAAACCTGCGACTGCACCTGCGGTTGCAAAGCCTGCCCCGAAAGTCGAAGGCGCATCTACTGTGTCAAGAACGATGACAGGAAATTTGGTAAAAAATCCAAACGGAGAACGCTACGGCTACGGCGATGGATTGGCTTCAACCTTCGGCACGCCTCCCGCGATTGATGATGCCTACGAGGCGGTGCGCATTGTCTCAAAAATTCCTGCAACTGTTTTAGACGGCGTAATTACGTTTTTCAAAAAAGTGACGAGTTAACTTCACAGGCTCATCTCTACTGTTGCTTCGTTGCTTCTAACTATGCTTGCGTGATGGCTTCCTGACCACTCACGCAAGATTGTTTTTTCAATTCTCCTCTCGTTTCCTTTCAACATCGTTCAGGTTGATATGCTATGCACTTTACGATTCGGTGCAAATGCGTATTTTGCTATAACAGTTCTCACCAACTTGCTAACATTTTCGCCAATGTCGGACTTCAAAGATTCTGGAATTCGCAAAGCAATTTTAATGGCAGGTGGATTCGGCACGCGCTTGCGCCCACTGACCATCAACATTCCCAAGCCGATTGTGCCAATGATGAACCGCCCAATGATGCACCACATCGCCAACCTGCTCAAAAACTACGGCGTTAAGGAAATCACATCGCTTCTTTACTATCAACCTGAACATATCCGAAACTACTTCGGCGATGGCAAGAAGTTTGGCTTCAAGATGAACTACATTCAAGCCGACGCCGATTACGGCACGGCAGGAAGCGTGCGCAATGCATATGATTTTATTGACGGACGCTTCATCGTGATTAGCGGCGATGTGCTGACCGACTTTGATTTGGCAAAAGCCGTTGCCTTTCATCAAGAGCGTGGCGCAAAAGCTACAATGGTCTTGACGCGCGTTAAAAATCCCCTTCAATTCGGGGTCGTGATTACAGAAAAAGATGGCAAGGTTACACGCTTCCTTGAAAAACCTTCGTGGGGCGAAGTCTTCAGCGATACGATTAACACAGGCATTTACATTTTAGAGCGCGAGGTTATGGACTTGATTCCATTTCGCGAAGAGTATGACTTTTCCAAAGATTTGTTTCCGAGAATGCTTCGCGAGAACTTGGGGCTTTACGGCTACATTGCCGATGGCTATTGGCGCGATGTCGGCACACTTGCCGAGTATCAAGAAGCGCATCTTGACTGCCTGCACGGGCGCGTCAACATTGATTTCTACGATGGTTATGAAAAACTCGGCACGGGCATTTACGCCCATAAAACCGCCAAAGTCGACCTTACCAAATGCAAACTTTCAGGTTCAGTCTTGATTGGTAAGAATTGCAAAGTTGGCGACGGCGCAGTGATTCACAATTCGGTGGTTGGCGACAATGTCCACATTGGCGAAGGCTCTCGGTTGGATAAGACGGTTGTTTGGGAAAACACACGCATTGGCAATGGGTGCAAAATCACGCTTGCGGTCATTTGTGCAAATGTCAAAATCGGCGATGAAGTTAAAATTGATGAGCAGGTTTTTATTGCCGATAAATGCACAGTTGGTAATGGGGCTTCGATTCGCTCCAACATCAAAATCTGGCCTGAAAAGGATATTGAAGCCGGAGCAATTTTAACTCAAAGTTTGATTTGGGAATCACGTTGGACACGCGAACTTTTTGCAGGCTCTCGTATCACAGGCTTAGCAAACATTGAAATCAACCCGGAATTTGCGGCGAAACTTGGTGCGGCTTACGGCACGATTCTTCCCGAAGGCTCAACCGTAACGGTCAGCCGAGATGTCGATAAAGTTTCACGCATGATTAACCGTGCCTTGATTTCAGGCTTGCTTTCTGCTGGCATTGCGGTCAATGACTTGCAAGCCACTCCGATTCCGATTGCACGCCATCGCCTCAAAAACGGCACGGAAATGGGCGGCGTGCATATACGCAAATCCCCTTTTGACAAACGCTTGTGCGACATCATCTTCTTTGACAAAGGCGGACAAGACCTCTCCGTCGCAAAATCCAAAAGTGTCGAGCGCACCTTCTTCGGCGAAGATTATCGCAGAGCCAGTTACGAAAACGTCGGCAATCTGAACTTCCCTGAACGCACGCTCGAAAGTTACACCGATGCCTTTCTCAACAACATTGATGCTGATATTATTCGCAAAGCGCGACTTCGCGTGGCGATTGATTACTCCAATGGTGCCGCAGCAACGCTCTTTCCAAGCATTATCGGCAGTCTGGGGCTCGACATCATTTCGCTGAATGCTTATTTGGATTCTTCGCGATTTACTCGAAGCGCAGAAGAATTTTTTGAAGCCGCCGATAAACTTTCAGGCGTGGTTCTGCAACTTGGCTATGATATTGGCTTTATGCTTGATGGCGGCGCGGAGCGAATTTTCGTTGTCGATGAACGCGGCAAATTTTTAGAGCATCAGCGGTTGCTTACACTTGTAACTTTGCTTTACCTTGAAACGCACCCTGAAACAAAGAAAATCGCCGTTCCTATTACAGCCTCACAACAAATCGATGATATTTGCCGTGAGCGCAATGTAACGGTTATTCGAACCGGCGATAACCATTTGGATTTAATGCGCGTCGTGCTTTCTGACCCTGAAATTGACTTTGTGGGCGGCACTAAGGGCGGATTTATTTTCCCAAAGTTTCTATTCGCCGTTGACGGCATGTTCTCGGCTGTTAAAATCCTCGAACTGATTGCGAAATCGAAAACGCGCATTGCGGAACTGGACGCACGCTACCCTGAACGATATTTCCTTATCAAGCGCAATGTGGCTTGTCCGCGCGATTTGAAGGGCAAAATGATGCGCAAAATCATGGAAGATACCGCAGGCAATTACCGCATTTTGATTGACGGCGTGAAAATCATTTACGACAACGAAACCTCGCTTTTGCTTTTGCCTGACCGTGAACGCGATATTTTCCATATCAACGCTGAATCGCGCTCCAAGAGCCGTGCCACGCGCCTTGTCTCCGAATACGAGAAAAAATTAACCGAGTGGATTGGAGAATAACAACGGTGCGCAGTGTTGCCCTTTCAAGCCCAAGCACGTTTCGTAACTTCGTTTTTAATTCAATTTGAACGGCAATGCGATTTGTCTATTTATCCCTTTTATTGGCTTTTTCAAACATTCCAATTTTTTCTCAATCGCGTTCAGAGCCGCACTTGGCTCCTATGCCTTTGAATCGGTCTTTGAGTCAATCAGCCGTTCAACCCAAGTCTGTTTTTTTGGGTGCGGCACTTTCGTTTTTGCTTCCAGGAATGGGCGAAGTGTATGCAGGCAATTTTGAATCGGGGCGATACTTTTTGGGTGCAGAAGTCGCTATGCTGTTGGGCATTGGCACGCAATATATTCGTGGCTCGAGCTTTGAATCTGACTACAAAGTGTTCGCACGCACCCACGCGGGCGTTTCGGGCGATAAAGACGAACAATTTTGGCGCGACATTTCCGCCTTCAACAGCATCAATGAGTTCAACGCTGAACGGCTCCGCAATCGCGATTTTGGCAGACTCTACAATCCGCAAACGCACTTCTGGCAATGGCAGAGCGACGCTGACCGCCGACAATTCCGAGACTTACGAATCCAAAGCGATAAAGCCTATCAATCCATCTACTACATGCTTGCCGCAATGGGCATCAATCGCGTGCTTAGCATGATTAACGCAGTGCGCGGCATCAACACGTTCAATGAAGCCAATGGCTTTTCCAAAGATGTTGAACTTGAAACCTCGCTCTATTTTCTCCCTGAACATTGCGCGGGTTTTCTGCTTCCTGACGGCATACGCGCCGAGTTCAGCGTGTCATTTTAGGCGAAATTTCTCAAAATTCGCCACTTGGCTCAAAATTTTTGACTCGGTTGCGCAAAAATATGCTCAACACTTTGGAAATATTACCTGTCCTTTGCTATCTTTGCATCGGTCAGGCGCAATGCCACGCTCATCGCCAATACAGCATTGGCACGAATACTGAAAATGCGTCTATTTTCCAGTCAGCAAAGTAGCGCATTGGCTCTCCAGTCAGCAGAGCCTCAAAGGAAGGAATGGATAACTGCAATCTTGCACCAACACAAACATTCAAACTGAACCTTTTGAATGAACCTAATCTGATTGCGCTAAGTCGCCAAAATCACGTGGCTAAAACGATTAAGTCTCTCGGTAATCATCGTTTTGTCCACATCTTCGCCATGTTGTTTCAGAATTTCTGTTCTTTGGTTGCACGAAAACATTGATTCAAACTTGTAACACCACTACAACCAAAACTTACTCTATATGCAGAATTCTAAAACAAAAACGATTTTAATTGGCGATGACGATTTTCAGTATGTAAATTGGCTTCGCGCAACGCTTGAGAAAGAAGGATACAGCGTAGTTTGGGCGCAAAATGCATCGGAAGTGATGTCCAAAATCAGTACAAAACCAACCGCTGTTATCGTTGATTTTATGCGCGGACAACCCATCGGACTTGAACTTTGCCGTGAACTCCGCAACCTTCCTGAATTTAAACATCTTCCAATTATCATGCTCACGCGCAAACGCGCCGATTCTGATGAAGCGGCAGGTTTAGAAGTCGGGGCTGATGATTACATCCACAAATCCGTGAGCAATCGCGTGCTTTCGGCTCGACTTCGCAACGTCTTGAAGCGCAACGGCAATTTAGAAACAGACTCTGCTGAAGAAAATGCGATTGAAATTAAACTCGGCGACCTTGTCGTGAATCGCCAAACGCACACCGTTCTCTTGAAAGGCAAAGAGATTTTCTTACCACGTAAAGAGTTTGAACTATTGTGGCTTCTTGTTGCGAACAAAGGCAAAGTTTTCTCGCGAGAAATTTTGCTTCGTCGCATCTGGGGCGAAAGCGTGTATGTAACCGACCGCACAGTTGATGTTCATATCTGCAAAATTCGTCAACGCTTGGGCGAGTTCGGACAAGAAAATCTTGAAACCATCAAAGGCGTTGGCTATCGCATTAAAGCCTAACGCATTGCCTTTCATTTGTTTCCTTCACAAAAGGAGCGGCTGGTGTTTTTACCTTCCAAAAACGGCGCGAATCTTCACTGGTTCTCGTCGTTTTTGATTTTTCAAATCAACTAAACTTTCAAATGTCGCTATCCATCAAAAAACTTTCGGAAAGAGATTTCGAAGCCTTTTTCTCGCTCATTGTTGCGTTTGCCGATTACGAACATCTCCCGCCGCCCGACCTTGCCGCCAAAGCCCGCTTGGAGCGTGATGCCTTTTCAGAACGCCCAAAGTTTGAAGCCTATCTTGCCTTTTTGAACGAACAGCCTGTTGGCTACGCGATTATCTTTGAGACTTATTCAAGTTTTCTCGCAAAACCGACTTTGTATTTGGAAGATATTTTCGTTTTGCCATCATTCCGCAAGCAGAAGGTAGGATTTGGGTTGTTCAAATTTTTAATTGCGCTTGCTGTTGAACGCGGGTGCGGACGAATGGAATGGCAAGTGTTGAATTGGAATCAACTAGCGATTGACTTTTACGAGAAACTTGGTGCCGTTCATCAAAACGAGTGGCTTCCTTATCGCTTGACCGAAACCCAGTTACACACCTTGCACAAGCAGTTTAGCGCGTCAGGAATGAAATCTGCGGTTTAAGTCGGAACACCGATGAAACGGATTCAACGGGTTCTCACCGATTTCTTTCTTCAAAAAAATCCGTGCCAAATCTGTTCAATCTGTGTCTTCCGTGTGCGATTGAAGAAAGGCACACTGATAAGACGGATTCAACGGATAAACACGAAAACAACTTTCACTCCCCGCTCTGTAAGGGCGAAACATTTTTCGCCCCTCCACACTCCGCCATCTGTGCCAAACCCGTTCAATCTGTGTCTTCCGTGTGCAATTCTTCTTTGTGTCCTTTGTGAAAAAACTTTGCGCGCTTTGTGGTGAAAGAACAACCACGAAGAACACGAAGAATGCACGAAGTTCGCAAAGGAAATCCGTGCCAAATCTGTTCAATCCGTGTATTCCGTGTGCGATTGAAGAAAGGCACACAGATGAGACGGATTCAACGGATAAACACGGAAACAACTCTCAACTCTTCACTCTTAACTTTCAACTCTAAAAAATCCGTGTTCCCTGAAAATGCTGACCGTGCGCTCTTCAAATTAGTGCATAAAGAGCAGTTCGAGATAGTTTGGCATTGGATAGAGCGATTTATCCAAATGACCTTCTAACTCGTCAGCGACTTTGCGCACGGCGGTCATTGCGGGCATGAGTGTTTCAGCGCAATACTTTGCGTGTCCTTCAACGCCACCTTTTACATCGTGCAATTCTTCAATCAACTTTTCAAGGGTTTCAGTTTTCGAGATAAGTTCGCCGATTCCATTCGCAAATGCTTCAAGTTGCTTGGCTTGCTTGGCTTTTGTTGATGCCGAAAGTTTAATGCCTTTTGAGGCTTGAAGCAGTTTGGAATAGGATTCCGCAAGTTCGCTTTGGTAGCGCACAGCGGCGGGCAGAATCATCGTGCGAATCATCATCGCCAATGTTTTGGCTTCAATGTCAATGGCTTTGACATATCGCTCTAAGCGCACATTGTAGCGCGATTCAATTTCTTCTTCGGTCAGCACGCCATATTTGATGAAGGTTTCACGCACGGATTTGTCTTTCCATACTTTCATAGCTTCGGGCAGGTTTTTGTTGTTCGGCAGTCCGCGTTTTTTGGCTTCTTTGTGCCATGCTTCGCTGTATCCATCGCCTTCGAAGCGAATTGGCTTTGTGGCTTTGATTTCTTTGCGAAGCACTGAAAAGACGGCGGCTTGAAGGTCTTTGCCTGATTTCATTTCGGCTTCAATGGCTTCTCGCATTTCATCAATAGCTTCCGCCATAATGGTGTTCAGCACCATGTTTGGAATGGCAATCGGCATAGACGACGGCACGGCGCGGAACTCGAACTTATTGCCTGTGAAAGCAAATGGCGAAGTGCGGTTACGGTCGGTGTTGTCTTTGTTGAGTGTTGGAATGTGCGAAATATCCAAATCGATGAACTGCTTTTCACTGACTTTTTTCATGTCGCCGGTTTCAATCGCGTCTAAGATGTCGCTGAGCTGTTGTCCCAAGAACACGGAGATAATTGCTGGTGGGGCTTCGTTTGCGCCGAGACGATGGTCATTGCCTGGATTAGCAATAGCGGCGCGAAGCACAGCGGCGCGTTTATGCACGGCTTTCAGCGTGGCAACTAAAAAAACAAGAAAACTCAAATTCGATTCAGGCGTTTCTCCGGGGTCAAGCAAATTCCCACCGACGTCGGCACCCATTGACCAGTTGTTGTGCTTTCCACTGCCATTGATACCTGCAAATGGCTTTTCGTGAATGAGAAGCGCAAGCCCTTTACGCTCGGCAACACGGCGGAGCATTTCCATTACAAGCAAATTGTGGTCTGCGGCTATTGGCGTCTCTTCATGAATGGGCGCAATTTCAAATTGATGCGGTGCAACTTCATTGTGGCGCGTTTTGGCAGGCACGCCAAGCAAATAGAGTTCTTTTTCCAACTCTTGCATAAACTCCATTACTCTATCGGGAATTGAGCCGAAGTAATGGTCTTCAAGCTGTTGATTGCGAGGTGGAAGTGCACCCAATAGCGTTCTGCCTGTCATAATCAGGTCAGGGCGCTGCTCATAGAGATTGCGGTCAATTAAGAAGTATTCTTGTTCTGCGCCGAGATAGGTCGTTACGCGCGTGGCTTTCGTGTTGCCAAGCAAGTGCAACATGGCAACTGCCGATTTTGAAAGGGCGCGTGCTGAGCGCAAGAGCGGCGTCTTCTCGTCTAATGCCTCGCCGTGATATGAGATAAAGACTGATGGAATACAGAGCGTTGTGCCTTCTGGTCCTTTCATCAAAAATGCGGGCGTGCTGGGGTCCCAAGCCGTGTAGCCGCGTGCTTCAAAGGTGGTGCGCATTCCGCCTGATGGAAAACTTGACGCATCGGGTTCGCCTTGCACTAATTGTGAGCCTGAAAACTTTTCAATTAAGTTTCCTTCTCTATCGAATGCAATAAAGGCATCGTGTTTTTCGGCGGTCGCGCCTGTCATGGGTTGAAACCAGTGGCAGTAATGCGTTGCGCCGTTTTCTATCGCCCATTCTTTCATCGCTTGTGCAACCGTTTCAGCGAGACTGTCATCTAAATCGTGTCCTTCTTTCAGCGTCTTCATGAGTGATTCATACACTTCTTTCGGAAGCCGCTCTTTCATCACGGCTTGATTGAAAGTGTGTCTGCCGAACATGGCGGCATTTTCAGAGAGCGTGTTGTTTGTTACATGAGATTCGAGTGTCTGCATGATTGGATAAATAGTTTATTGAATTGCTGAAAAGTTATGGTTAGTGATGTTCTTTGCCGTTTTCTAAAATCTTCAATGCTTTGAGTGCATTGAGTCGATTCGTTTTTTTATGCTCGCTCAATACGACGCTGGTCGTTGTTCCTGTAACGCCTTGCCACGATTGAATTTTCGCAAGTAGGGCTTCAAGCGCAGAAGTGTTTGGCACAAGCACTTTGAGAATGTGAGAACCTTCACCTGTGATAGAATAACACTCTAAAATTTCATCTTCTTTTTGAACGTGAGCAACAAATGTGGGGTAATACTTTGAGGATTCCATCGTTACGCGAATAAACGCCTTAATATCATAGCCGATTTTCTTCTCATCAATCAACACCGTGTAGCCTTTGATGATGCCGCGATTTTGCAGTTTCTCTAATCGCTCACTGACAGAAGGAATCGATAGTCCAACGGCTTCGGCAAGTTCGTTGCGGCGCATTCTACCGCGCTCGCTCAAAAGTTCAAGCAGTTTTAGGTCGGTTTTATCAAGATGCCATGACATGATTCAGGTGAAAAAGGTGTTTTGGAAAGGCATACCTTACATATTTTTGCCTAACAAAATTAGGAAAAACTTGTTTCCGACCAAAAAGTTTAAGCCAAATCCTAATTTTTTCTTTTTTTCAGCATCACATAACCACTTTCGGATTTCAAGATTGCTTCGCCCGACGCTTCCGCTTCCTTTTTGAGCGACTTTAATTTCTCTTCCATTTTCTTGATGTGTGGTGGATAGTCGTAGGACTTACGATAACTTATGGTGAAAACATAGTCTTCAAAAACAACCTCTGTTTCCCCTGTTTCATCTTGAATCTGGCTAATTGTGAAGAAGAGATTGCTTTTGAGCGATTCAATTTCCGCTTCGAGTTGCTTTGCTTTTTCTTTGAGTTCGATGTATCGGCGAAGCAGTGCTTCTCGGTCTTGTTCGTGTTCCATTAGGTTGCTTGTTTGAGAGGTTGTTGGAGATTGCAAAAGTTATATGCCGCCCACGCGCCCGAAGGTTCAATCGTGAAAAAGGGAAAGGCTTTTTTTGCTGATTCTAATTCTTCGAGAAATGGCTTGCGCTTTTTGGAGTCGATTAAAAATTCGCCGG
>Ga0308406_1000194_pt1 | contig 31351 bp, 28 predicted proteins | sample HotsprSampleMSe1_FD_203474 | JGI IMG/M metagenome (GOLD analysis project Ga0308406, IMG submission 203474) | Hot spring phototrophic mat microbial communities from Mushroom Spring, Yellowstone National Park, Wyoming, United States - 20060911_MSe1 ...
GAGAAAGGATTAGAACGCGCAAAACTTTTTTCGTGGAACGAAGCGGCACGCGCAACACTCGCGGTATTTGAAAAACTGTAACTCACTATGTCATCAACACGCACGCGCAAAACGATTGCGCTCGTCTCCAATACGGCTTGGTATCTCTACAACCTTCGGCTTGGCGTGATTCACTTCTTGCAGTCCAAAGGATTTGACCTTCTCGTGATTGCGCCACACGATGACTTCATGACGCTTCTTGCGAAAGAAAACTGCAAGACGGTTTCAGTCGAAATGGATAGACGCGGCACAAATCCGCTTTCTGACGTGGTGTTGATGCGCCGCTTACACAAGATTTATCGAGACCATAAACCCGATTTCATCATTCACTACACGATTAAGCCGAATGTGTATGGCTCGCTTGCGGCAAAAGCGGCGGGCATTCCATCAATCGCCGTTGTGAGCGGATTGGGCTATGCGTTCAGTGGGCAAGGTTGGCTGTATAAAATTGTTGCTCGTCTCATGAAAACAGCATTTGCTTTTGCCAAAGAAGTTTGGTTCGTGAATAAAGACGACCGCGACCTCTTGCTTCAAGCAAACATTGTGAGCAAAGAAAAAACCGTGCAGTTGCCAGGCGAAGGCATCAATACAGAAAAGTTCGCGCCGATTCCAAAACCATCTTCAAGCGAAACATTTGTCTTTTTGATGAGCGCACGGCTTTTGTGGGAAAAAGGTGTCGGCGTGTTCGTTGAAGCGGCAAGGCAACTTAAACCCAAGTATCCGCACGCCGAATTTCAACTCTTGGGATTTTTAACCGATGACGAAACAATTGGCGTAACCAAAACGCAAGTTGAGACATGGGAAGCGGAAGGCATTGTGAAATACCTCGGCACAACAAGCAATGTGATTCCGTTTCTTGCCAATGCAGATTGCATCTTGCTCCCATCGTTTTATCGCGAAGGCGTGCCACGCACACTTCTGGAAGCCGCAAGCATGGCAAAGCCGATTATCACAACGGATAATGTTGGTTGTCGTGATGTGGTCGACGATGGCGTAACAGGGTTTTTGGTCAAACCCAACAACAATGCTGACTTGACCGAAAAAATGGAACGAATGCTCAATCTTTCAGAAGCAGAGCGGCGCAATATGGGCATGAAAGCACGCGAGAAAGTCATTCGCGAATTTGATGAGCGATGGGTCTTGAAAGAATACGACGCAATGCTCACGCGGGTTGGGTTAGCGTAGCACGCTTGCGCTCCGCCACCACATTCAAGAAGCCTTTGAGCAAGTTTTGCGAAAACGCATTGTCTCGTCCTTCAAGCCACATGCGTTCAGGGTGCCACTGCACAAGGAAAATCGGGCGGTCATCTTCGGATTCCAGTGCTTCAATAATCCCATCAGCAGAGCGGCTAACAACTGAAAGTCCACTGGCAACCACCTTCGCCGCTTGATGATGACGGGTGCTAACTTCGCCTTCACGCTTGCCAATCATTCTGCCAAGTTTTGATTTAAGGTCAAGCGTGAGCAAATGATAATTGCTTTCTTCGGGACCTTTGGCTTCGTGAATGTGGGAACCTGTTTCTTGCCCAATATCCAAAATCAGCGTGCCACCCATTGCTACATTGACAAGTTGCAAGCCACGACAAATGCCCAACACAGGCACGCCTTGCTCAATGCTTGCTTTCGCCAACGCGATTTCCATGTCATCGCGTTTTGGCACAGAACGAACATGGAGTTTTTCAAGGTCGCTGTTGGAAAGATGAACACCAAAGCGCAACGGCTCAACATCAGGACCGCCCGAAAACACAATCGCATCAAGGCGTTTGAGCAAGTCAAGATTTCTTGACTTCAATTCCTCAATCGATTCGCCTTCGTAGAAAAGTTTAACGCAGTCAATTTCATAGCCAAAGGCTTCGCCCGATTTGAGCCAAGCGATGTATTCATCAGTTTTGGTTTCATAGGGCGGAAGGGCTTTGCGCGTGTAGTCAGTAACGCCAATCGTGAGTTTCATTTTCGGAATAATGGTTGCGTGTTGAAGTAAGAAGTTGAGCGTTTTTGGAATAAGGTTCGGAAAAGGTGTTTGAATCAACCGCCGAAGGTCGCTCATCGTATCCACATCATACCACTTTGGAAGTTCTATGATGGTTGCGCGTGTCGCTTGAAGTTGAGCGAGTGTTGCGGCGTAAGTATGGTGCGTGCTATACGGCACGTGTTCAAAGGCTTCGGGAAAATAGCGATTCATGCCGAGCAACGCATAGCCACCGTCATCTGCGCCTGCGATTGCGACCGTCGGTTGCATTGAAGATAAAATTTCAAAGGCTTGTTCAACAATAGAGAGCGGCATGTCAGGCGAATCAGTGCCGATGATGCACACGCGCTCATAACCGTGCTCAAAACAAAAGCGAAATGCGTTTGACATTCGCTCGCCTAAATCTGCACCAACTTGCGCTTCAATATGCACTCGCTTTTCCGCAAAAAATGAAATCCATTCAGGCACATCATTAAGATTCCCTGAAACAAAGCCAAAAACATCAAACGCCTTTAAGCAAACTTTCTCAAAAACATCTTCAACAAAGCATGCATAAAGACAAGTGGCATCTTCGAGTGAAAGCGGCGGCGAAAGGCGCGTTTTAACCTTGCCAACTTCGGGAACTTTGAAAAAGACAATCAAGGCGCAAGGGTGCAACATGTTTGCAGATGTTCGTGAAGAAAGTTACGAATCTTCAACGGAATGTTATCTTCACACCTCAACTTCATACATCGGTTCAAACGCTATGAAAAAATTTCTCATCATTAGTGGCGTCAGCATGTTGCTTGTTTTTATTGCGGTTGCATCATTCCTTTACTTTGGCAGTTACAGTCGGGGCATTCGTGCGGGTGTCGTCGTGAAACTTTCTGAAAGAGGATTCATCTTCAAAACTTATGAAGGACAAATGAACATTGGCACATTTGGTGCGTTCAAAAATGATGATAACCAACTTTCAACCGTCTTCGAGTTTTCAGTGCCAAGAGACCGAAAAGACGTCATTCAAGCCTTGCAGGAAGTTTCACTTTCAGGCGAGCGTGTCAATTTGCACTATGAGGAAAAGTATTTCAAGTATTTCTGGTTGGGTGATACGAAGTATTTGATAACAAAAGTGGAGCGATTGCCTGAATCACAACGCAAGTCGTTGCCCGAATCCAATACGCCTGTAACTCCTGCGCTTCCACCAAGTCAATGAGAATCAGTGATAGAACAATGCAGAACGTCCGATTGCTCCAAATCGTATGCGTCTCTTGGATTGTATGTTCAGAGGTTGCGCTGTCGCAAGTCTTTGGCAGTGAGACAAAACAGGAAATTCCCAACGAGGACTTCGAGATAAAGATGTATCGCAATGCGGCGTTTTTAGATGTCGGTACCCGGTTGCTGTCAATGAATTATGAACGGATGATACACGAGGAACTCTCGGTGCGTATCGGCGTTGCTGTTCCATTGCTGAACGACTTTCCTGGATTTACTTTGCCTATGCCGCTAATGTTTAATTTTTTGTTCCCAGTGTTTGAAGAAACTGCCTTTGCGGAAGTTGGACTTGGGTTCTTGTTGGCGATTGGATTTGAAGATTCGCCTGCGCCTATTCGCAATTTACAAGATACTTCGTTTGTGCGCAGGAATTTAGATGAAGCCATCGCGGTCTCCTTGAATGGACATCCGACGGCGAGTTTTGCGCTGCGTGTTCAGCCTCAGCAATACAACGTTTTTTGGCGATTCGCCGTTGTTCCATTTTCTTCACCTCTTGGATTGCGTTGGAATTTCAGCGCAAGCATCGGATTTAGATTTTGATTCAACTTCAACAATCAATGAAACGCATTTCTACCTATACGCTTGGGTGCAAATTAAATTTTGCGGAAACCTCAACACTTACGCAATCTTTCTTGGCGCAGGGCTATGAACTTGTGCCATTTGGCGAAAAAGCCGATGTGATTATCATCAATACATGCAGTGTAACGGAAAATGCCGATGCCAAGTGTCGCAACATTGTGCGCAGAGCTTTGAAGAAATCGCCTGAAAGTTTCGTTGCTGTTGTTGGCTGCTATGCGCAACTTGCGCCCGAAGAACTTGCTTCGATTGAAGGCGTTGATGTGGTCTTGGGGGCAAAAGAAAAATTTGAGTTGATGAACTACATCGGCACAAAGAAACATCACGAAGCCAAAATTTTTGTCAGCGACATTCAAACCGTTGATACTTTTGGATTCGGACACTCCATCACGATTGGTGGTGTGCAAGAGCGAAACCGCGCTTATCTCAAAGTTCAAGATGGCTGTAATTACAACTGCTCCTACTGCACCATTCCGCTTGCACGCGGGCAAAGCCGCTCGGAATCTATTGACAAATTAGTCCTTCAAGCCCAAATGCTGATTGATGCCGGCTATCAGGAAATTGTGCTCACAGGAGTCAACATCGGCGACTACGGCAACAAGCCCGACGGCACAAAAGGCGAACGCACGTTCTTCGACTTGCTTCAGGCCCTTGATAGACTTCCAATTCCGCGCCTACGCATTAGTTCGATTGAGCCGAATCTGCTCACCAGTGATATGATTGATTTTATTGCGCAATCAAAGCGAATTGTGCCGCATTTTCATTTGCCGATGCAATCAGGTTCGGCGGAAATGTTGCGGCTCATGCGTCGTCGCTACAACAAAGAACTCTATCGCGCCCGATGCGAAGAAGTCGTGCAGAAAATTCCGAATGTCTGTATCGGTGCCGATGTGATTGTTGGATTTCCAAACGAGACTGATGAACACTTCGAAGAAACCTATCACTTCATTGAGTCGCTTCCGATTGCTTATCTCCATGTCTTCACTTTCTCGAAGCGTCCGAATACGCACGCGGCAGAGTTGCTTAATGAAAAAAAACTTGTCGAAGTGCCAAGCCACATTAAACATGCGCGCAGTCAAAAATTGCATGAACTTTCGTTCTTCAAAAAGAAAGCCTTTATTTCACGCTTTATTGGTGAAACGATGGAAGTGCTTTTTGAAGATGAATTTTCTGATGATGAAGAGTTGAGCGAACACACTTCAACCGAGAAACTTTATTGCTATGGACACACTGCGAATTATTTGCGCGTTGGGGTTGAAGTGCCGTCAAAAGCGTGGGCGAAAGAAAATTTAGTTGGGCAAATGCGCCGTGTGAGCCTTGTGCGTATTGATGATGCACTGAATGTGATTGGCGAATTGCTCACCGTTCAGGTAACCGAGTGAGAACAAGTTTGAGCGAGCCATCTTGCTTCGTGAGCGTTAAGGTCTTTTCTTTGAGGCTGTAATTGAAAATGCCATCGAGAACAACCACTTCATTGGCAAAATCTTCGGCGATAAAGCGAATAGCGTTTTTGCCCGTAAGTTCGTATTTGCCGCGAATGACGATTGGCTCTTGATTATCTTTCTGTTGCGACCCGCTAAATTCTTTTTCCGTGAACACAATGCCAATGTCGTATATCGGAATATAGACCGTTGTAAATGCGCCGTTTTTGGGCTTCGCCTCGCGAATACTTTTCCCACGAAACGCACCAACCAACGACACCTTATCCGCCGAAGATGAACACCCGACAATAAAAACTCCAACAAGAAAAGTTACAGGAAGAAGTTTGCTCATAGTTAGTCGACTTGGCTCACCACGCTTGAAAGCGTGTGGGCGGTTTTGGTTTGAAATTCATGAATATCTATGCCACGCAAAATCATAATCGCGGCAATAAGACCAATAATTTCAATGCCAAAGGCAGTTGCGTAGCCTGCATAATGATTTTGTGTTATCCACAAGGCAATATCGCGAATTGCGCCGCCTGTGGCGTTGGCAACAAAGTTAGCGAATGCTTGTCCCATGCCCCAAAGTCCCATAAACAAGCCTGCATTTTCGCGCGTGGTCATATCCATCATGATTGTGAGCGTGCCAACCGTGAGCGCACCATTCCCAACGCCCAAGAGAAACACGCCTCCTTTGAACGTCAGAATATCGGACATTGGAGAAAGTGAAATCGATAGAAAGCCGATTGCCGAGATAAAACAGCCAAGATATGTGGTGCGCTTTTTGCCAATTCGATTCACGAAGAACAGACCAAGTGTGATGATACCCAGCATTGTGCCTGTTCCCCAAATGCGCGTGAGTTCTGTTGTTTGAGAAACGCTCATGCCGAACAGTTCCGCGCCAAAAGGCTCTAAAATCACATCTTGCCCTTGAATTGCAACAACCGTTACGAACATAAAAATGAAGAACGCATACACGGTTTTGTTGGCTGAAAGTCGCTTTAAGGCATCGCTTAAATGCAAGGTGTGCTTTTCGTTTTTGACGATTTCGTGTTCTTGTGCAAAGCGTTTTTCCGTTCCGAGAAGCGCAAGCCAAGTGAAGAATATCGAGACACACGCCCCAAGCCAAAAGAGCGACACAAGCCGTTCCATTGAGAAGTTCTCCAAATACTTTCCGATAAAACCGCTGGCGACAATCGTGCCGAAAATCAAAACAAACCAACCGACTGTAACGGCTTTGGCTTTATGCCGCTCGCCTGCGCTATCGGCAAGGAGCGCATAGAACATAGTGCCGACAAAATTCACCCCGACACCATACAGCGTAAAAGCAATTAAGAGTAAGGCAATGCCAAGCGACGGATTGTTTTCAAACGCTAACGCACCATACACTGAAAGCACCACGCCCGATACAGCAAGCAGATTCCCGACAATAATGTTCGGCGTGCGGCGATAGCCAAACCATAAATGCATGTCGCTATAATGACCAATCATCGGACGCACAAACGCCAAAATGTTATGAAAGCCAATCAACACGCCGACAAGCGTTGCCGAAATGTTGAGTTCAACAACCATCACGCGATTGAGCGTGCTGTTGAGCAAAACGAAAAGCGTCGCTGTTGAGAGTTGAAGCAGACAAATTTGAAGCACGCGAGGCAGAGGAATTTCGCGCGAAAGTTGCTCTAACTTGGCTTCGGGTGTTTCGGCGGTATGTGCAGAAGGTGGTGTTTGTGGCGCACAAAGTTCCGCAGATAACTCCGTGCGCTGACGCTCAAACTGATGTTGGCGTGAAAGTTGGTTTAACATCTTTAATTCTCCTTGTTCAATGACTTCAAAAACTTCATACTACGAAACTGCAAAGTGGTAACGCCAAAAGTCATGTGCGTTACATCTTTCTGCGGTCAATTTAGAGGCGTGCCTGTCGTTGCCCAAACAAAAGCGTTCATTTCGTCCTGAAAAAAGAGCCGAGATAGCCGATTTCAAGTCCAAGTGGCAAAGAACGATTACCTGCGCTCATCTCGTTTGCAAAAAAGCATGCGTAATTTTTTCAACGGTTTCAATCGGCTCAATATCAATTTCAATGGCTCTTCATGATTTACTTCGGTTTGCGTTTCAAAACTTACTGCGCGCCAAACTGCGCAACACACTAACGATTATCGGTGTTGGGGTCGGCACAGCGGCACTTGTCTCTATGCTCTCCTACGGTTCAGGGCTTCAAAAAACATTTACCGATGAGTTCAGCGACCTTGAACTCTTCAACACGGTGCGCATTTCGCCAACAAGCAACGAGTTTGCAAGTCTTGTGAATTTTTCAAATCGTATTTTCAAGGGCGAGAAGAAAAAAGAAACGAACTTAGTAGTTCTGACGCCCGAAGTATTGAATCGAGTTAAACTGCTTGCGGCAGACGTTGCGCCTGGCTCGATTGTCTATCCTGAAATTATTTTTCCGTGCCGCCTGTCGCTCGATACGCTGGATACGCCTGTCTTAGCCGAAGCCTTGCCTGCGACAATGCGAAATATCACAGGCTACAATCAGATTCGCTACGGGTCATTTTTTGAAAGTGATTCGTCCAAAGAGGTTGTCGTGTCAGAAATTTTGCTCAACCGTCTTGGCGTGAAAAATCCACAAGATGCCTTAGGCAAAACCATTACACTCACGACTGTTGCGCTTGACTTCAAAAAAATCATGGCAATGGCTTCGGGGTTTGGGGTTGGCGGCGGACTCCCGATTGCTGAACGCAAGTATCAGTTCCGAATTGGCGGCATTATGGATAAAGAGATTCAAAAACTTTCAAGCGGATTGCGCCTTATCATGCCAATAGCGACAGCGGAAGGATTAGAGCGGCTCAACTTTATCTCGACCATTGATTTGCTTCGCCGCACCGAACAGCGCGAAGGCTATCAAGCGATTGTTGTCCGAGTCAGAAATCCAAACGAAGCGGAAGTTGTCAAAGATGCCTTGCAAAAAATCAAACTGAATGCGACAAGTTTCGCCGATGAATTTGAAGAGTTCAAACGCCTTTTCATTTTGTTTGATATGGCACTTGCAGTTGTAGGAACGATTGCGTTAGTTGTTGCCACGCTTGGCATTACAAACACGATGATTATGTCGATTATGGAGAGATACCGAGAAATCGGAATTATGAAAGCCGTCGGCGCAAACGATAGCGATGTGCGGCGTATCATTCTTGTTGAAAGCGCAGTGATTGGATTTTTCGGCGGCATGCTTGGATTGCTCTTGGGAAAACTTGGCACGATGGGGGTGAACGCACTTGCAAATTATTATGTGCAAAAGCAAGCTGGAACAGAATTAGCCTTTTTCTACTTTCCAAGTTGGCTTGTCATTTCTGCGATTGTGTTTTCCATTTTGATTAGTATGCTTGCGGGACTTTACCCAGCAAACCGTGCCGCACGCATCGAGCCTGTTGAAGCCCTTAAATATCAATGAGTTGTCGAAGAAAATCGTGGCAAAAGAGTGTGTGGTTTTCGAAATTAAGTGAAATCGTTGTATATTGCGCCCACTTTTCACGATTGCCGTTGCACTTGCAAAGTGGTTTTCGTGAGAAGAACGGTCAAAAACAACCGCTAATTTTTATCAACTCAACTTTCTGTAACAAAGATCTTTAATCTCACCAAACGTCAAAAACGAGGAGAACACTCATCATGAGACGACTTCAAGTCATCACATTGTTCGTTTTGAGTGCGGTTGCGATGCGCTGTGGCGGTCCGCCTGCACCACCCACCATTGCCTCTTTCAAGGCAACACCCGAGTCAATCATCAGGGGTAAGGGTCCTGTGAACCTTTCTTGGGAAGTCTACGGCTCGCCTGACACCGTCTTGATTGATGGAATGGAGCCGATTCTTCGTGCAGAAGGCGACACGATGATTGTCGGAAACTCAAATGTTAATCCCAGCCAAACGACCACGTACCGCTTGTATGCAAGCAATGCTGGCGGTTCAGTTGAGCAAACCGTGACAGTCACAGTGAAAGACCCGCCACAGCCGCCACCGCCGCCACCGCCACCACCGCCGCCACCACCGCCACCAGCCACGCTCAGCAACGTTGGCGATATGCTTCAATTCAACACTTCATTCGCCAAGAATGGCAAAATCACTGATGAGTCGGACTTGAGCCGTCTCGTGAGTCTGTTAAAGGAAAAAGAAAATTTGGTGGTTGAAATCACCGCTTTTGCTGATGCCTCGACACCTGCGAAAAAGCAAAAGGCAGAAGCAATGAAGCGTGCCAATGCCGTGCGTTCATACCTTGTGAAGAACAAGATTCCAGGCAACCGCGTCGTTGTGGGCAAGGGCATGTCTTCAGGCAAAATCGAAGCCAAAGTGGTTCGAGTCCTTGAGCCGAAAGCACCAAAAGGCAAAGGTAAAAAGGGTAAGTAAAACCACTGAAAGTTTCAGAGGGCGGGTAATCCGCCCTTTTTTATTTGAGAAGGCAATTAGTATGAATCACTCTTGTTTGTTTCTTCGCTTCGCTCAAAATCACTACCTTTCTGAAATCAAACATATTGCTCAACACACGACCGTTACTTCCCGAACTACAAGAATATGCTTGAACTTGACAATACCGTTTTAGTTATTATTGATGTGCAAGGCAAACTTGCTACCTTGATGTATGAGCGAGAGATATTGTTCAAAAATCTTTCACGATTGATTGAAGGCGCGCAAGTGCTGGGCGTTCCGATTTTGCTTACCGAACAATATCCAAAAGGATTAGGCGAGACCGCTCCCGAACTCAAAGCACTGATGCCGACTGCCAAACCGATTGAAAAACTCTCGTTCAGCTGCATGGGTGAAGAAAAATTTGTTGAAGCCCTTGATGACACCGAACGCGAACAAGTATTAGTCGCAGGCATTGAGTCGCACATCTGCGTTTATCAAACCGTTAGCGATATGCTTGCCGAAGGCTTTGAAGTGCATTGCGTTGCCGATGCCATTTCCTCACGCACCAAAGAAAACCGTGAAATTGGACTTGCACGCATGAAAGAAGACGGTGCAATTCTTACCTCAACGGAAATGTGCCTTTTTGAACTCTTGAAAGTGGCAGGCACCTCCTCGTTCAAAACAATTTCCGCACTTGTAAAGTAAAATGACTCTCTGCTGTGTAAAGCAACGCATGGAACGCAAAACAACACAATAGAAAGAGCCTCTGCGATTCAAAGCAACTTGTTACTTACCTTGTTGGATTTTTTACTTTGTGATGTAATCGTTCTGACTATTCTAACCCCATGCTCTCATGTTGTTTCAGCCATCTGACAGCAGGATTATCGCTGAATGTAATCCGCACCTATCCGTTGTGTTCAAACTAATCTGTAATTTTGTTGTCAAACCTCTAATACTTAACTACACGATGAAACATTTTGCATTTGTCTTTTTGCTTCTTTTGTTTGTTGGTTGTTCAAAACCTGAACTGATGCTCAAAGAAGGCGACCTTGCGCCTGACTTCACACTCCCTTCTGAAAGTGGCACACAAGTTTCGCTGTCTGCGCTTAAAGGCAAGCCTGTGGTGCTTTATTTTTACCCAAAAGATTTCACGCCTGGTTGCACCAAAGAAGCATGCGCGTTTCGCGATACATTTGCCGAGTTTCAAGCCGCAGGCATTGAAGTCTTAGGCGTGAGCGTCGATGATGTTCAGTCGCACCAAAAATTCAAATCCGAACACAATCTCAACTTCACTTTGCTTGCTGACGTGGATAAGAAAGTCTCAACGGCTTACGGCGTGCTAAATGCAATGGGACTTTCAAGCCGAATAACCTTCCTGATTGACCGAGACGGCAATATCAAACGCATCTTCAAAGATGTTAAGCCTGATGAACACGCCGCCGAAGTGCTTGCCATTGCTAAAACCCTTTAAGGCAACTCGATGAAAAAAATTCTGCTGACGGACGAGGACAAGTTGGTGCTTGCCGATGTTCCACGCCCCGAACTTCATGATGATGAAGTTGAGATTAAAGTGATTGCGATTGGTGTTAATTATGCCGATGTGAAAATCCGCTTTGGATACTATTCTGACACATCTCGCAGAAATCCTGAAATGGGGTGTGAAGTATGTGGGATTGTGTCTCGTACGGGGCGAGATGCACATCGGTTTGCGGTCGGCGAAAAGGTTTTTGCGGTTTCACATTGGGGTGGTGGTTATGCCGAGTATGTGGTCGTGCCTGAATACACGGTGTTTCGGTTGCCTGTGTATCTCTCATTTGAGCAAGGTGCGGCGTTCCCTGTGATTACACAAACGGCGTATCACTTGGTTCATGCGGTTGCACGCATTGAGCGTGGCGAAACAGTTTTGATTCATTCGGCGGCAGGCGGCGTTGGCACTATGCTTGTTCAACTGTGCGCCCTTCAAGGAGCAAAAGTTATTGCGCTTTCAAGTCGCAACACAAAACTTGAACGTGTCAAGCAACTTGGCGCAACCTTCACGCTCAACTATTCTGAACCGATTGTTGAAAAAGTGATGCACTTTACGCATGGTGAAGGGGTGCATGCGATTTTTGATGGCAACGGCGGCACATTTTTTCCGCACAACTTCGAGATGCTTGCCTTGCGCGGCAGAGTCGTGCTTTTCGGCAACACAGCGGGTGTCCCCCCACCTCTTAATCCGTATCAACTTGTGTATTCCTCTCACCAACTTTTAGGCTTTTCTATGCGTGCGATTACTGCAACCCCAGAACGCTACCACGCTGCATATCAATGGATTTTAGAACGATTGGAATCGGGCGACTTAAAGATTGAAATTGGTCATCGATTGAACTTGACCGAAACCGAAGAGGCTCATCGATTGCTCATCTCGCGTGAAAGTTACGGCAAAATTGTATTGCTCACTTGACAATACGGCAAGGAAACGTGAAGTAAAATTCAGACGGATTCTTGATAGAAAAGCCTCAACATTCACTACGAACACTGAGGCTTGATGAATGGAACAGGCTTGAAAATGTTGTTACTACTTCAAGCATATGGAGTGGCTCTTTGGCTTCCTGTTGTCATAGTTGCGCGCCCTGCTTCAGGCTTCTAACGAAGCGTATTGATGAGCGACACTGTAATTGAAGTTAAAAAAACTTTGAAAAAAACAAACGCGCTCAAAGAAAAATCTCATAGAATTTTTACGCTTCGTCAAAGCACAAACAGTTTTATTATCGCACAGCAGTAAGATTGACACTAAAAATCAATATCTTCCCAACACTTTAAGCTTATCACATACCATTGAGTTCATCAGCACATCAAGATATGAACGCCGATAAACTATCGCTTGAATCATCGTTTGGATTTACAACCCGTGCGGTTCATTATGGTCAAGAGCCTGACACACAGACAGGTGCGGTTGTGCCGATGATGTCGCTTGCCACTACATACAAGCAAGATGGCATCAATCAACCGCGTGCAGGGTTTGAGTATAGCCGCGCTCAAAATCCAACACGCGCACAGTTAGAGAAAGTCTTGGCAGGATTGGAGAAGGCACACTACGCAAATGCGTTTTCATCAGGACTTGCCGCATTAGCAGGCTTGATGAGCCTGTTTGAGCCAGGCGACCACATTATCGCAGGCGATGACCTTTACGGCGGAACAGTGCGATATTTTAATCAAGTCATTGCCAAATACGGCATTACATTCTCTTACATTGACACTGCAAATCTCAATGCGATTGAGCAAGCAATCACGCCGAAAACAAAACTCATCTATTTGGAATCGCCGACGAACCCAATGCTTCGGCTCTCTGACATTCGCGCAATTTCTGACTTAGCGAAGCGATATAACCTTCTTGTTGCGGTTGATAACACATTCGCCACACCTTACTTACAGCGTCCGTTGGAACTTGGTGCTGATGTGGTGTTGCACAGTTCCACGAAATACTTGGGTGGGCATAGCGATATTTTGGGCGGCGCATTGATGACCAATGACTCATCGCTTTATGAAAAATTTGTGTTCAATCAAAAAGCCGTTGGTGCGGTGCCCTCGCCGTTTGATTGCTGGCTCTTAATGCGTTCCGTCAAAACGCTCTCCCTTCGAATGGAACGCCATTGTGAAAATGCACTTGCGATTGCCGAGTTTCTTCACCAGCACAATGCTGTTAAGGCAGTCTATTATCCTGGGTTGCCGACGCACCCTTCTCACGAATTGGCGAAACGACAAATGCCCAAAGGCTTTGGCGGCATTGTGAGCCTTGATTTAGGCGGACGCGCCGAAGTCGAAGCCTTTATCAAAACACTTCATCTTTTTACCTTTGCTGAAAGTCTGGGTGCAGTGGAAAGTTTGGTCTGTTATCCTTGGGAAATGACGCACGCCGCAGTGCCTGTTGAACGGCGTTTAGCGTTAGGCATAACCGAAGGGCTGATTCGCCTTTCTGTGGGTATTGAAGATAAAGCCGATTTGATTAACGAACTGGAACACGCTCTTTCAGTCGTTCAAACCGCAGTTGCTTCTTGAACCATCACTTTTAACTGACTGTCTATCAATGGAATACATCGATAAACTTTTAGACATGCTTTCAGTTCACGCCGACGTTCAAAACAAAAGCGTTACTGAACAAGATGCGGCAAATACTGAGCTCTTGCAGATTCAGTCTGAAATTCAAGAGTTGCGGACAGATTTGCTGCAACTGCGTGCCGAGTTTCAACAACTGCACAACGATTTGTCTAAAATCTGTATGGTTCTCACCACGCCGAAAACCGACCGAATGGAGTTTGCCTTGTCCGTTTTCGGCGACGAATTCGAGAGACTCAAAGAATCCGAAAACATCTAACGCAACATCATCAACTGTTAGACTGTCATGCAACCTGAAGAAAAATTGTTGGACGCCTTCGGTGTTTTAGCCGACTTGCAAAGTCGCTCATTTGAAAAAGCGCATCAGACTGTCGAGACGCTTGGTGCGGTCAAACGCGACATACAGGAAATTCGAATTGATATACTTCAAATTCGAACGGCATTGCAACAACTACATACCGACCTTGTGCGAGTTGCTTATCTTTTGTCAGAAGCCGCACAAACCAATTCGCAAAGCGAAAAAACGCAATGACCCCTGTTTGAGACAACTGATGCCTTTTGACATTTCGAAGGTTAGGGTTTATATTAAGCTAACTTTTTCCGCAACAGCATAGACTAAACTGACCCGAACATGTCTTTCACTGGTAGCATTAAAGGTTGGACAATTACGGAAATGTTACAGCTCATTCGCCAGCTCAAAAAGACTGGTGCAATGATTGTAGACGTAACCACTTCATATGGGGAAGTTACTAAAACGGTTTTCTTCCGAAATGGGCTTGTGATTGCGGTCGATACAGGTAGCGACGACTTAGGTGCCGTGCTTCTTGAAGAAAATTTGATTACCCGCCAAGACCTTGACGAAGCGATTAAGTTTCAGAAAGAAAAGTATCCCGATAAGCGCATTGAGCAAATCCTTTTAGCGACAAAAAAAGTCGACCCTGCCAAAATTGTTAAAGCCATTCGTATCCAAATCGAGCGCACCATTACTTCGCTGTTGCAAGAAAAACAAGTAAGAGTGAATTTTGACCCTGATGCGCCACTGACTGTTCAAGGATTAAGCACTGGTGTGGATATACAGGGCATTATGCTTGCTGCTTCTGTCAAGGTCGATGAACTTGGGCTTGTCAAACAACGCATTCCCAGCACGACGCTTGTTCCTAAACTCACCAAGCGCGGCGAAGAAGAGAAAAATGAAATCTCGCTCAAACTTTCTGAATGGAAAGTCTTTCTGGCAATCGACGGCAAAACGGACATCAAGACCATTGCGCTCAAACTCAAGATGGACGAGATTCAAGTCATGAAAGCCCTTGTGGTGTTCTTGGACGGTAAATGGGTTGAACTGCCACAAACGACTGCCACTGAGCGCAAGAAAGTGTTGATTGTCGACGACAGTGCTGTGATTCGCATGGCAGTCAAAAAAGCCCTTGCTGATTCAGGCTACGAACTGTTAGATGCTGGCACAGGTGAAATTGGCTTGAAACTCGCCAAAGAAAAACAGCCACACTTGATTCTGCTTGATGTGATGCTTCCTGATACAACGGGCTTGAAAGTTTGTAAGACCTTGCGAACTGAAATGGAAATCACCACACCGATTGTCATGCTGTCTGCGAAAGACGCTGAAATTGACCGCAACTTGGGCATTCACGCTGGCGCAAATGATTATGTTACTAAACCGTTCAAAGACGCCGACCTTGTCAGTGTGGTCGATAAATACTTAAAACCATCACAAGAGACAACTGCTTAATGCGCAAGCCACAAGTTTCAAAAAATACTTACTCAACACAGAACGCTTGTTAATTATGCCGAAAGCTCTAATTATTGACGACAGTGCCGTAGAGCGCACGATTATCTCAAAAGTTATGACCACACTTGGCTATACCATTCTCGAAGCCAATGATGGCGAAGAAGGTGAAGAAAAAGCCCGCACCAATAAGCCTGATGTCATCTTGCTTGACGTCGTGATGCCCAAAAAAGATGGCTTCCAAGTCTGCCGAAATCTTAAAAAAGATGCGACAACAGGAAGCATTCCAATTATTATGATTACTTCAAAAAATCAAGAAAGCGATAAGTTCTGGGGAATGAAACAAGGCGCAGACGCTTATCTTGTCAAACCGTTCAGCGAAGATGATTTAATTTCGGCGGTTAAAAAAGCCACCAAAACTTGAACAGGCGCATCACTTCAATCATTCAATCAATGAGACGATGACCGATGGATAGCAAACAACTTGCAGAGCAACTTGCGGAACTCAATTTCACGATTCCACCAGGAATGACGATGCGCGACTTGGAAGGCATGTCGAGCATCTTAGAGCGACTTCGCGCAATTGAATCCGATGACAGTGCCGCTACCCGTGACGATGACGAAACCCGCGAGCAATACATTGCGACACTGATTGGCGAAAAAGAAATTGCTTTTCGCATTGTAGATATCGAAGCCATTTTAGATGTTCAGAAAATCACGCCGGTGCCGGGATTGCCAAATTTTGTGCTTGGGGTTTGCAATGTGCGCGGTGAAATTACTTCCGTAATCGACATTCATCGCGTTTTGAATCTTGAATCGCGCCGACAAAAGACACGCCGCCAAAAAGCCGCCGAAAAAATGGTTATTATCAGAAACAACCGATTTTCTGTTTGTTGCATTGTCGATGCCGTGTTGGATGTGCTTCGCATCGCTGAATCTGAAATTCAGAAACTTAATGCCGCTGATGGTGAAATGGAGCGACTGGCTCCGTTTTCAAAAGGGATTTACATTCGCCCCAGCGACACAGAGAAACGCGATATTGTCGTTTTACTTGATACAAAGAAACTGCTGGACGCACCCGAAATGGTGCAATTCCAATAAACACAATAATTGAATGCAATCCACTCAACTCGTTTGACTTATTTTTTCAACTTTCAAATTCTTGAGCTATGTCAACCAATCCACAACAATCAGGCGACCAAAACAAAGACGTATTAAACTTGGGTCTGGATTTAGACAGCATTCTGGGCGACGTGCTCAGCAACGAGCAACAAGCTGCAAGCGTGTTCTCAACCAGTGATGAAGGAATCCTACGCATTGATGGAGACAGAATCGTCTTGGAAGTCGACGAAGAACTCGAACAGGGTATTGATGAAGAAGCGAAAATGTTTCAAGCTAATGAGTTCTACAAAAACAAAGATTGGTTTAATGCGCTTGTTGTTGCATTAGCATTGAACATTCGCTTCAAGCAAGGTGTCGGTAAGCGAAGTGATGCGATTGTGCGCCGCCAAGACGAAATTCTCTTCGAGTGTAATTATCACATTGCTGTTGACCATCTCAATAAAATCAAATCCACCAAAGGCGATGAGCAATTAGAAAATAAACTTGCCGCAATTATGCACTTCTATACCGCCCTTGACCAAACGCCGCTCAAAGGTCAAGAGCAGTATCGTGAAAAAGCCAAGCAAGTCATCAATAGCATGGTGACGCGTGACCGCGCAGGCGGTCAAGCCTACATCAAAGCTGGTTTCTTTAAGAAAATTGAAGTGCCTTCGCTTGAAGACAAAGCCCAAAAAGCCTTTTACTGGAAAGACCGCGCCGCTAACGAGAAAGACCCTGTCCGTAAAGAGTTCTATCTCTTGATGACCTTCGCTTCCGACATTGGCTACTTCCCATATCAATTAGCGTTAGCAAATTTCTATCTCGAGTCGGGGCGGTTAGATGAAGCATGCCGCTACATCAAAGTGGCGTTACCGCTTATCAAAGATGAAGGTGTGGATTTTCTCTTGTCTGTGCGCAAAAAAGATGCGCAATATAGTGACCGATTTATTGAACGCCGCCTGAAATCTGACGTGCGCCAGCTCCGCACTCGCTTTGAGCAGCCTGACGCAAAAGAAGCCAACGAAAAAGACCCTGCACGAAAAGCACAAATGGCAAAACAGCGCACGCGCAAATTCCTTGAAACCGTTGACCTCTGGCAAAAACAGATGGAAGGCATGAAAAACGACGTGCCCTTTGCAGGTACAACTTTACGCGTTGCATATATGAACGCTCTGGTTGATTTGATGGAAGATGTCTCTAAACGAATGCCAGGTATTATTGTCCAAGATTACATCGACCGATACAAAGTGACCGAAGTGCGTAGCACGCAAAACCCAAACATTTTGAACTTTATCGACTTCAGTTTCAAAAACTCGATTGTGCCTGACGAGAAAACCGTGCAAGGATTAGTTGTAGAAGGCGATGCAGAAACAAAATTAGACAAACTCATGAAATCGGTTGTTGAATACTTCAATGTTGAAATCGGTGTGCTTAACAAGCAACTGCCTGAAGTAAGAGCCAACGTCACAAGAGATGTCGATGAACTCGTCAGAGCCATGAAGGCACAAGGATACAAGTTCAAATCAACGCCAGTGCTGACTAAATAGTATCGGTTTTGATGCACTCGCCTTTCTTGCTTTTAATGTCAAAACCGTCCGTCGTGCTTGCATTTCTTGCAAACGCATCGGGCGGTTTATCTTTCGTTATTCAATATGGGAACGTCAAAATTTCGTCTCGACCAACGCATAACGATTCTTGTCGGAATCATTTTTGCAACTGCATTTATTGCTGTCAACGCCGTTCTGCAAATCAGAGAAAGACATCAAATTGAAGCTCAGCTCAAAGAGGAAGTAATTTCAACGGCGACAACCCTGCAAGGCATGTGGGAACATAATGCCACAACGATTCTGCGACAACCGTTTTCCATTACGGATTCCACAAGCGACTTGCTCACGCTGATTCACTATAACCCGACTCTTCTCCCAGTTGATACCATGTTTCAAACTCTTCCGCCGTCAAGCCAATATGATATTCGTAACATCAAAATTCGACAAGTTTCTCTCAATTTTCGCAACCCCAAAAATAAGCCCGATTTATTTGAAGAGAAATCGCTTAAAGAAATTTCACAAACCCTTGCCGAACTTAAAACAAAAGGTCAAACAAAAATCAATCCTGAATCTATTGGGATATGGCAAGAAACGAAATTTGAAGGCAAACCTGTCTATCGCTACGTGCAACCGATATTTATCCGCAAACCGTGCCTAACTTGTCACGGCGATAGAGCCGATGCGCCTGAGTTCGTGCAATCAAAATACGAGACAGGCTACGGCTATCGTCAAGGCGATTTACGCGGCTTGATTTCTATCATTGTGCCAGTTGAAACCACACGTAAAGCCACAACACTTACTTTGCTAACAGGTATCGCACTCACGATTTTAGGCATTGCGGTTGCTGTGGTTGCTGTCTATTTTCTTTTGCGACATCAGCTCTCCGAACCTATTCAACGCATTGCGGCATCGGCACAACGCATCTCCGAAGGCAATCTCACCGAGCGTGTCTCATACACGTCTGCCGATGAATTAAGTTTCGTTGTTGCTTCGTTCAATACGATTGTCGATAATGTTAAAGAATCCGTCCGCGAAATTCTTGATATGACCATGCGACTCAATCAGATTGCCTTAGACATCAGCAACTCATCAACAAGTGTTATGAAAAGCTCGGAGGCACAAGACAATGCCGTTAAGGATATTGTGCAATCTACTGCCAAGATAGAAGAGACCACCCTGTCGATTTCAGAAGGCATGCAAGGCTTGACTATCAATGTTCGTGAAATACGCTCATTTATTGAAGACCTCATCAGTTCAATTCAAGAAGCAGCGCGAAGCATTCAAGATTCAAACCAAGTGTTTAGCCAAGTCATCAATGAAGTTCAGGGCGGGAAGTTCGGCATTGAGCAAATCAGCCTGACAATTCTCGGCATCACCGATAAAATTGATTCACTTAGCCAACAAATTGCACAGTTAGACAAAAACATTCGTGAAATTGACATTACTGCTGGGGCTACTTCTCGCGCTGCAAAACAAACTAACTTGCTTGCCGTTAATGCTACGATTGAATCGGCGATTGCTAGCGAGTCAAGCAAAGGGTTTAGGGTTGTTGCTAATGAAATTCGTGGATTAGCCGAACAGTCGGCGCGCACCTCCATGCAGATTCAAGACATGATTAGCGGGATTCAACTGAACATGCTGAAAATCAACGATACCATTTTGGAAACCAATCAAGCCGTGCGCGACAGTTTCAACACGATTAAAGATGCAGAGAAAACACTTGATAAAATTACACAATACTACTCACGCTCCAGCGCAATTATGGGTCGCCTGTCCAGTCTTGTTGATGCGCAAATGCGAAGCAGTCAACAGGTTACCATGAAAACTACTGATATGACGATTCGCACAACACAAATTATTGAGCAAGCGGAGCAACAACGCGCGGTTGGAAAAAAACTTCTCAAATCGCTTGATGCACTCAATCAAACTATTCAACGCAATAAAGACTCCTCCACTGAAATCACGCAATTAACACAAGAGCTTATTGGACAAGCCGAACAACTGCAAAACACGGTGCGTCAATACAAAATCACAGAATCCTCACAGATTTTCAGATAAGTTATTCGTGGGATTATTCACGGGAAACTTGCGCTTCGTAATCGCGGCGATATTTTTCAAGCCCTTCAAAAATGGCTTCGGCAATTTGATTCTGCCCTGTTTCAGAGGCTAAGAATTTCTCTTCGTTTGGGTTGGAAATGTAACCTGTTTCAATCAAGATACTGGGCATGGAAGGTGTCCAAAGCACCATGAAACCAGCCTGCCTGACGCCACGATTCTGACGATTGGCTCGCCGCGCAATATCGTTGCTAATGATTTCCGCAAGTTTTTCAGATTGATGCAAGAAGGCGTTTTGTGCCATCGTAATCATAATCAAGTTTTCTTCGGTGAAATTTTTATAGCGTTCTTCGTAGTTGCTCTCCTCAAACACCACTGCGTTTTCGCGTTGAGCAACTTTGAGTGCGGCATCGGTTTTGTGAAGCCCAAGCAAATACACTTCAACCCCATCAGCCTTACGATTAACACTGGCATTACAATGCACGCTGACAAAGAGCTTAGCATGGTTGCGATTGGCGATTTTGCCACGCTCATCGAGTTCGACAAACCTATCGGAATCTCGTGTATAAACGACCTTAACATCGCTCCAATTTTTCTCAATCAACTTGCCAACCTTTTTGACAATCGCCAGTGTAATGTCTTTCTCGTAAGTTCCGCCTGCGCCGATTGCGCCGACGTCTTTCCCGCCGTGTCCCGCATCAAGCGCAATCACATCTAATTTCCATTTGTTACGCTGTTCATCAAGCACGGCGTTGATTTGCTGTTCCTTGTTTTCTTGCTCAATGATTTCTTGAACATTCACATCGCGCAAGGCAAGCAAGATGAAATTGTTTGTGCCTTGTTCGCGCGTAAGGTCTGTGGATTTGATAACATATTTTTGCGCATCAAATTCGAGTGTCAGTTGCAGACTTCCTCTAAGTGAAATGGGTGTAATGCGTCGGAGAAATCCGTTTTTGAATGTTTGAGAAAGTGCTTGCATATCGCCTGTTGCGCTAACGAAAGTCAAATACGCAAGACCGTTTTTATCAGGCGGAATGAACTCATACTTTACATCGGGCTTGGTAGAGATAATGCGCACAATCACGCCGTTGGCTTTCTCTTCAACGATGATGTTTTGAATCGTGTATTGCGCAATCCTTTCAATCGGGGTGAAGGTTTGGGCAGTATCAAGTGAAAACGGTTGGGTAAAGTCAAATGAGAGTGTTCCGCCAAGTGTGTCGCTTTTTGCATCAAGAAGTATTCCAAAGAGCAATCGTGCTTGATGTGGCTCGAGATAGATTTTATCGCCATAAAGCATGAGTGGCGATGTCAGTTGCACGATTTTATGTGGCTTGTTTTCAGTTGCATTATGAATTTTGATGAAGTGATTATTGGCTTTAAGTTCAAGCACAAGTCGCTGTTGGGTTTTGCTGAATGTGGAAACGCTGAGGCTTTGGTTTGTAACCGTTGGTGTTATCTTGAGCGCACTGCATACATCGTTAGCCGTTACGACCAGTTTGTTTTGCAGGGTGTAGGCAGGAATATCATCGACATAACTTCGCCCTCCCTCTAACATCACAGTTACGCTATACTTTTGTTGTCCCAAAGCCGTCGCCACCCCACATACTAAAAAGAGCCATGCAAGTGTATATTTGCGTGCGGAGAGAAGAAGAAAACGCTTAAAAAAGCGCGCTCCCGTGTTTGGGAGAAGTGTATTGTATAATTCCATTACCCTAACTGTTATGCACCTGATAAAGCAGTTATGTTCTTGCTGTGTTTTTTTATGTTTGACAACGCTTCAAATCAAAGCCCAAGCCCTTGACCTCATCAACGAAGCGAATTTAGTTACAATTTCATCACTGACCAATTCACAGACGCCCTACGCCGATTCTATCAATTTCATACCGCGATTTCTCCTCCAAACGATAACGCTTATTGAGCGTGAATCGCAGGTTATTTCGCGCCGATTGTCAGACAACACCCTTGTCAACAACTTCGAGAAATTTGCTTTTGTTGCAAAAGGGATTTTTCAGAACGCCCACACGCTCAACGCAAAAAGTTATGAAATCGCTATCAGCAGTGAAGCCAAAACAGGACGCATTTCACTTTACAGCGACCTCAACTTTCAGTTTAATTCTATCATGATGCGGTGGCGGAAACTTAAAGACGGCACGCAGTTCAGCCTTAAACGCCTCATCGGTAACACTATCAAAGAAGAAACCTTGCGAATCGATACAGACGGAAGCGGCTTCTACGAATTGACCCTCAATCGACAGACAACACTTTTTTTGAAGTGGAATCAATCAGGAAAACTCTTAACGCATCAAGGCGAATAGCCTGTGTCAATCTGTAAGTTTGGCGATTGTGCGGCGGCAGTGGCGAGCGCATCGCATCGCTCGTTTTCTTCAATGCCTGAATGTCCTTTCACCCAACAAAATTCAACCTCATGCTGTTCGCAAAGCGATAGCAATCGTTTCCATAAATCTGCGTTTGGAGTTGGTTTGTTTTGAGCATTACGCCATCCGTTTCGCCGCCAATTTTGCACCCACCCTTCGTTCATTGCTTTGACGACATATGTTGAATCGGAGTAGAGTTTAACTTTGCATGGCTGTTGAAGTGCTGTAAGGGCTTCAATCACAGCAAGGAGTTCCATTCGGTTGTTGGTTGTGCGTTGAAATCCGCCTGAAAGTTCTTGGCGTTTCTCGCCCCACAGTATCACCACGCCGTAGCCGCCACGACCGGGATTGCCTTCACACGCACCGTCCGTGTAAATGATAACCTCTGGTTTTGACTGTGCTTTTCTCAATGCTTGATGTGCTTACTTGAAGAATTAACGATACGAATGTTTCTTAACTATATTGTTTTGCGCTTCAATGATGGGTTTGAGTAGTTGATTTTTTCTTCGTTCTAAAACCTTATCTTTTCTATTCAGTGTTCAATCTCAATTCAACTTATTCAAGTCAACAAGGAGAACAACTTTGAATCGTAGAGACTTTATTCAACTTGCCGCGCTTGGCACGGGCGCAATGCTCTTGCTGCGACCTGCTTTCAGCAAAGAGATTTCCGAAACGGAACTTGTTACGCCGATTTTATCCGTTGCCGATAAAAAACGCCTTGCTGATGTTGCGCTCAACACAGCGAAATCCAACGGCGCAAGTTACTGCGATGTTCGAATCGGTCGCTATCTGCGTCAATCTATTTTCACTCGCGAAAACAAAGTTCAAGGGATTCAAAATACAGAATCGTTTGGCGTTGGAATTCGCGTGATTGCCAACGGCACTTGGGGCTTTGCTTCAACAAACCGCGTAACCGTCGATGGTATAAAGAAAGCGGCAGAAACGGCAGTCGCGATTGCCAAAGCCAATTCCAAATTTCAGAAAGAGCCTGTCCGACTTGCGCCAACCAAGGCACTCGGCGACGTGCGTTGGAAAACACCCATTGAAAAAAACGCCTTTGAAGTTCCTATCAAAGAAAAAACAGATTTTCTTTTAAGCGTTAATGATGTTGCCTTGAAGCACGGCGCAAATTTCGTCAGTTCTTCCCTCTTTCTTGTCAATGAACAAAAGTATTTTGCTTCAACTGATGGTTCATACATTGACCAAGATGTTCATCGAATTTGGCCAACGTTTAATGTTACCGTTGTTGATAAACAGACGGGCAAATTTCAATCGCGCTCGGAACTTGCCGCGCCGATGGGCATGGGTTACGAGTATCTTTCGGCGCGTCCCGAAGGCAAGTATCAACTGCCCGAAGGCGTTGTCGGCTACGGCAAGTATTACGATATGATTGAAGATGCGACACTTGCCGCAAAGCAAGTTCGTGAGAAACTCAACGCCAAATCGGTTGAGCCGGGCAAGTATGATTTAGTTTTAGACCCTGCACACCTTTGGCTCACAATTCACGAATCGGTCGGACACCCGCTCGAGCTTGACCGTGTGCTTGGCTACGAAGCCAATTACGCTGGCACCAGTTTCGCCACACTCGATAAGTGGCAAAGCAAATCCTTTAACTACGGCAGTCCGATTGTTACCCTGTTTGCTGATAAAACACAGCCAACTTCGCTCGGTGCAGTGGGCTATGACGATGAAGGCGTGAAAACAAAACAGTGGGATTTAGTCAAAGACGGCATTTTAGTCAATTATCAAGCCATTCGCGACCAAGTGCATATTCTCGGCGAAACCGAATCACACGGCTGTTGCTATGCGGATAGTTGGAGTTCCATTCAATTTCAACGCATGCCGAATGTCTCGCTTGTGCCAGGCAAAACGAAACTCTCCGTCGCTGAAATGATTGCAGGTGTCGACAAAGGCATCTACATCGTTGGCGATAGTTCCTACTCGATTGACCAACAACGCTATAACTTCCAATTCACAGGGCAACTGTTCTACGAAATCAAGAACGGCAAAATTGTCGGAATGCTCAAAGATGTCGCCTATCAATCCAACACGCAAGAGTTTTGGAACAGTTGCGTTGCAATTTGCGATGAACGCGATTACCGCTTGGGCGGCAGTTTCTTTGATGGCAAAGGTCAGCCCGGACAAGTGAGCGCAGTCTCGCATGGCAGCTCAACCACGCGCTTCAACAATGTGAATGTGATTAACACGGCGCGAAATGTTTGATTTCAGAAAAATGGAAAAAGACCTGAAAATGTCTGAACCTCAACTTGAAAACACAATCCATCATTGGAGAGAACTTTCTGCAATTTTGCGCGTCCCACATACCGAAGATGAGTATGAAACACTCGTTACGCTGTTGGACAAGTTAATTGATATTGTTGGCGAAAATGAATCTCACCCATTAGCCTCTCTCATGGAAGTTGTCGGAGTTCTCATTGAGAAATATGAAGACGAGCATATTTCGCAGTTGTGAAGTTTTTCTCGTCAAAACTATCATCTAACGAATCAATGTCTGTCTTATCAAAAGAAGAAGCAAAAAAAATTCTTGACAAGGCACTTTCGTTTTCAAAGGCGGAAGAGTGCCAAGTCACTTTGGGCGGCAATGTGAGCGGCAATGTGCGCTACGCCCGAAACACCATTACCACAAGCGGATTTAACGAAGACATTAGCCTAAGTGTCAGCGCGAAATTCGGTCTGCGCATTGGCAGTGCTTCAACCAATGAACTTGACGACGCTTCTATTGAGAAATGTGTGCGACGCGCCGAAGAACTTGCTCGACTTGCGCCCGAAAACCCTGAAGCCATGCCGTTTTTAGAGCCGCAATCCTATTTGGATTCTCAAACCTACTTTGACTCCACTGCGACCATCTCGCCTGAATACCGTGCGACAGTCGCCCACGAAGGCATTTCACAAGCGGAAAAACTCGGCATGACGGCGGCGGGATTTTTTGAACATAGTACGGGCTTTTCTGCACTCGCAAATTCAAAAGGCTTGTTTGCTTACAACAAAGCAACCAACATGGAATTTACGCTCACCGTGCGCACCAACGATGGCACTGGCTCGGGCTACGCCATCAAAGATTACAACGATGTTACGAAGTTCCGTCCGAAAGAAGATTCGGAAATCGCCGTACGCAAAGCCGAACTCTCACGCAATCCGCGTGCGATTGAGCCAGGCAAATACACGGTCATTCTCGAACCTGCGGCACTTGTTTCCGATGAAGGATTGCTCAACAACATGATTTTCTCAATGAACGCACGCGCCGCTGACGAAGGCAGAAGTTTCTTTTCCAAAAAAGGTGGCGGCAACAAAATCGGCGAGAAAATCGTTGATGAACGCATCACTATTTATTCTGACCCCACTCACCCTGAAATTCCTGCGCAAACTTGGCAAGGCAACGGATTGCCGCGCGAAAAAACAGTTTGGATTAAAAACGGTGTGCTTCAAAATCTCTTTTACGACCGTTATTGGGCGGCTCAAAAAGGCGTTAAGCCTGTTGCGTTCCCTGCGGGCGTTATCATTGATGGCACATCGGCAACGGTAGAAGATTTAATCAAGGACACTAAAAAAGGGATTCTTGTGACACGGCTCTGGTATATCCGAAGCGTCGACCCGCAAACCTTGCTCTATACAGGTCTCACGCGCGATGGCACGTTCTACATTGAGAATGGGAAAATTCAATACGCAATTAAAAATATGCGCTTCAATGAAAGCCCCATCATCATGCTCAATAATCTTGATGCGCTTGGCAAATCGGAACGGCTTAACGGTAACCTCATTCCGCCGATGCGTATTCGCGACTTCACCTTCACGAGTTTGAGCGACGCAGTTTGACTGCTGATTTCTTGCCGATGAACAGAGAGCGAAGCGCAGTGAAGCAACCGAATGAGTAATGAGTAGCGAAGTCTTTTTCATTCTTCATTGCTCACTGTTCACTACTCATTACGCAATTATTTGCTGGTGCAACTTATGCTTCGACTTCGGCGGCAGATTTCTTGCGCTTGGCTTCGCGGTTGCGCGTGGTCTCGTCCAAAATCTTTTTGCGGATTCGGATAGATTTCGGCGTGACTTCTACGAGTTCATCATCGTTGATGAATTCGAGCGATTGTTCGAGCGTGAGTTTGCGGGGTGGCGTGATTTTGAGGGCTTCGTCAGAGCCTGATGCACGCATGTTGGTGAGTTTCTTCGTTTTGCACACATTGACCGTCATGTCGAAGTCGCGTGCCGATTCGCCAACGACCATGCCTTCGTAGACAGGCGTTCCGGGTTCGATGAAGAATGTGCCTCTGTCGTCTAATTGCGCCAGGGCGTAGGCAACGGCTTCACCTGTTTCAGCCGAAACTAATGCGCCAGTGGGACGCGAATTAATTTCGCCCTTGTAAGGTTCGTAGGATTTGAAGACATGGGTTAAAATTCCTTCGCCTTTCGTATCCATCAAAAATTCTGATTGAAATCCTAACAATCCTCTGGTTGGAATTTCAAATTCTAATCGTGTCATGCCGCCTTCGAGCGTGGTCATATTTTTCATATCGCCTTTGCGCTTGCCCATTTTTTCAATGACAATACCGACAAACTCTTGCGGCACATCAATCGTAACGGATTCATAGGGTTCGAGCAATTTGCCGGTTGCATCGCGCTTCAAAATCACTTCGGGGCGCGAGACTTGAAGTTCGAAGCCTTCACGGCGCATCGCTTCAATCAGCACAGAAAGGTGCAATTCGCCACGTCCAGAAACCTTGAACGTATCGGCACTGTCAGTGTCTTCGACTTTCAGGGCTACGTTTGTAACGACTTCTTTGTAAAGGCGCTCGCGGATATTTCGGCTTGTTACAAACTTGCCTTCTTTTCCTGCAAAGGGGGAATTGTTGACGGAAAAGAACATTGAAACAGTTGGTTCAGTAATCGCAAGGGGTTCGAGTGCGATGGGGAAATCGGGGTGACAGAGTGTTGAGCCGATATTGCCTTCTTCAATACCAGAGAGCGCGACAATGTCGCCTGCAAAGGCTTCGGGGGCTTCCACTTTGCCAAGTTTTTCAAAGAGAAAGAGTTTGGCAACTTTTGCCTTCTTGACCGACACGCCTGACTGTGTTTTCTCAACAATAGCGACAGGGTCATTTGGCTTGATTTTGCCTTTCATAATTCTTCCAACCACAATTTTGCCCAAGTAGTCACTGTAATCAAGTGAATTGACAAGCATTTGGAACGGCGCGTCAATGTCGGCTTCGGGCGCAGGGATTTTTTCCAAAATCATATCGAGAAGAGGCGTAATGTCTTTGCTTTCATCTTCTAACTGGTATTTCGCATATCCGGCTTTGCCTGATGCGAAAATGTAAGGGAAATCAATTTGCTCGTCGGTTGCGCCCAAGTGAATGAAGAGGTCAAGCACTTCATCAATGACTTGCAACGGGCGCGCATTTGGGCGGTCGATTTTGTTAATGACGACAATAATTTTCAGCCCTGCTTCGAGCGCACGGCGCAAGACAAACTTCGTTTGTGGCATCGGTCCTTCAAGCGCATCGACCAAGAGCAATGCGCCATCAACCATTTTCAAAATACGCTCGACTTCGCCGCCGAAGTCGGCATGTCCAGGCGTGTCGACGATATTGACCTTATGATTTTTGTAGTTATAGCCTGCGTTCTTAGCGAAGATGGTAATTCCGCGTTCTCGCTCTTGCGGATTGGAATCCAGAATCCGTTCCTCGACTTTTTGATTGTCTCGGAAGGTTCCTGTTTGTTTGAGAATTGCATCGACAAGCGTTGTCTTTCCATGGTCAACGTGAGCGATGATAGCAATGTTGCGAATGTCTTCGCGGCGACGAGTTGACATAGTTTGAGTTTGTTGTAAGTTTCAAAAATTGATATAGCGAACGGCGCATCTTGAAAACTGCGGGCGAATATACGGCTTTACACGCACAAGCCTAAATCACAAGTGTTGCAGTTTACTTTTTCTTTACGTTGTTTTTAATTTGCTTGAAACCACTAAATTTGTAGTTAACTTTCCTTCCAAAAGTTATCATGAACAGCACCATGCAAAACGCATCTCACATCTTATTAGTTGATGACGAACCGCTGATTCTCTCATCAATGCGCGATTTATTGGAAGTGGACTACATTGTTCACACAGCGGAAAGCGGGCAGAAAGCGTTAGAAATTTTATCCAAGTTTCCAATAAAGGTGCTGATTAGCGATGAGCGTATGCCTCAAATGCGCGGGCATCAACTGCTTAAACGTGCTAAACAGATAAGCCCACACACAATTCGCATTTTGCTGACAGGCTACGCCGATTTAGAAAGCGTGATGAACTCGGTCAATGCAGGCGAGATTTTCCGATACCTCAACAAACCGTGCCGCAACGATGCACTTTTGAATGTGGTTCGTCTTGGCGTTCAAATTTATGACCGACTGTCAAACTTGAAGCCGGTGCAACCTGCAAGTGATTCAAAAAGCGATGTTAAGCCTGACCTGACACTTCCCAAATACGATGCGCTCTTTGTCGGGTTCACGCCTGATGAAATTGCGCGACTTCAACTTCGGCTCTCCAAACATTTTACCATTCGCACTGCGGCAACCGTTGTCGATGCCTTGAAACTTATTGGCGAAACGCCACCTGCGGTGGTTGTAAGCGAATTGAAATTAGGAGATTACGAAGGACTTGATTTTCTGAAAGCCGTGGTCAGTGAACACCCGCAACTGGTTATCATTGTGCTTACCGATACGGTCGATGTGGGTTTGATTACAGAAGCGGTTAATGAGATCAATGTATTTCGCTACTTGCCGAAATCCGCTTCGCAAGAAGAAATCGAGCGGGCACTCATGGACGCCGCGGCGCGAAGTGCCATTTATCGCTCGCAACCTAATGCCAATCTGAAATTCACCGCCTCGCAGATTGAACCATCTAAAAAAACAACGACGACAGCATCGGAACTGCTTAATCGTTTGAAATCATTTCAAGACGAGCTAAAGAAAAATAAGGGCGATTAGAAGACTCTCAACACGAGTTCTCCGTTACTAGCGAGAAGTGTTCTTAATCTCAACAGCGGTAAAGTTGCAGGCGGCTGCACCACATTACCCTGACTATCAAATCGCGACCCATGACAACGACACGTCCAAATTTCGTTGCTAAGACTCATTCCGCCACAGCCTGCGTGCGTGCAAGTTAATTCCAACGCAAGAAACTCATTCTCGGAAAGCCGCTCTACACTCACATTTGCCGCCGTTGGCTCTGTAACCCTGTTGCCTTGCGTATCAAAAAACTGCGTGTGCCAATCTGCGGAACCTCGGTTGCGCGGATTTTGAGTTGTGCCCTTGCGCTTGGAGACGCTTCCGAACGTGCCGATACTGCGCCCCTCGCTGTTTTTGCAACCACTTGATACCTCACATCATTCTCGCCTGTGCCTGCATCTATGAAAATCGTTCCTGGATTGCGTATCTCTTGCACGAATTGAAACTCGCCGTCAGGCATCACCTTTCTAAAAATTTGGTAGCCTTGTAAGTCATTGAGCGGCGAGCCATCGGTGTTGGTTGTTGGCGCGTTCCAAATCAGCATCACATAGCGAAGCGTCTCCGAGACGCGCAAGTCGGTTGGCGGATTGGGAATCGTGTTCGTGGTCGGTTCAGACGTTGGGCTATCAGTGCAAGAAGCCAAAGCGGGGAGAGCCATGGCGACTGCTCCCCACGCGGCGTGCTGAATAAATTTTCTTCGTGATGGATTCATTTATCGAGTTAGTATTCGCCTCCAAGTTTGCGGCGGTTCAAAGAAAGGTCGGATAGTTTAGGCAGTGCAGTAGGCTTTGAGGTCAAGCCCACTGTATCTGTAAGCGTTTTCACAAAGGCAATTACATCTTGAATCTCTTGTTTAGAAAGCCCCAGCGAATCGAACGGCAAGGTTTGATTGGGCAACTCAATCCCAATGCCTTTTCCGCCGCCCATGTTGTAGAATCGCATGACCTCATCAAGCGTTTTGTAAACGCCGTTGTGCATGTAGGGTGAGGTCAGTTCAGCATTGCGAACCGATGTGGTCTTGAAGGCATAGCGATAAATCTCGTGCGGCACAATCGCACTTTTGCCAGTGTCAGGGTCAATGACCGCTTGTTTCCACTTGGCTTCTTTGGGCACGCCAATCACTTCGGATTCATTTGAAGAGTAAGTGGGTGGAATCGTGCCGTTGAAGAGCGGCATGAAGTGGCAAGTGCCACATTTCGCTTTGCCCATAAAGAGATTAAACCCATGCTTTTCTTGTTCATTCATTTGCGATTTATCGCCGCGCATGTATCGGTCGAAGCGTGAGTTGAGGCTGATAAGCATGCGCAAGTATGCGCCAATGGCAATTTTGAGATTATCGGCGGTAACCACATTTCCATCTTCGACCACCACATTTGCAGATTTATTGCCAAAGGCTTGCTTAAATCGCGCCACATATTCTTCACTTTGTTGGAGTTTCTTTGCCGCTTCCCAAAGTGAACTGTGCATTTCATCTTTGCTTTCCAAGACTTTCATGACACGGTCTTCGAGGAACTGCGTGCTTTGGTCGTAGGAAGAACTGGCTTGAAGTGCCGCATTGAGCAATGTCGGCGTATTGCGAAGTTTGGGTTCGGCGTTGATAGTGAGTGCCTTTGGAAGCCCATCAGTAAAGGCTCTTTTAGGTTGATGACAAGAAGCGCATGCGCGTTTGCCATTCTGCGAGAGAATCGGGTCGTGAAAAAGCAATCGCCCTAACTCAATTCGTGCGGTGTTTGCGCCGCGTGCGTAGCTCGGTGTGTAGGCTTCGGGATTGAAGGCATCTTTTTCAA
>Ga0308406_1000225_pt1 | contig 27776 bp, 29 predicted proteins | sample HotsprSampleMSe1_FD_203474 | JGI IMG/M metagenome (GOLD analysis project Ga0308406, IMG submission 203474) | Hot spring phototrophic mat microbial communities from Mushroom Spring, Yellowstone National Park, Wyoming, United States - 20060911_MSe1 ...
AAGTGAACGCATTAAAAAAAGCCCGTTTGAAAAGCGCGAACTCTTGCGCAAAGAACTGACAGACCTTACAAAAATTCTTACCAACAAAGCAGGATACATCACGCTTGAAGTCAAAATTTCCACGCCCGCATTTTCATTTTCCAGTGCTGATGATGATAGTGCCAGATTCCGTGCCGTCCGAATTGCCAACAGTTATGTTTCCGTTTTGGATAGAACCAATCGCCGTTTAGCTAATCTTAAATCGCTTTACAACGCCGAGTATTTCGCCGAGCAAGTCGCTATCGCCAAGCGCGAACTGGATTCCGCCTATTCAAACTTCGAGCAGTTTCAAAAATCGAATAAAGCCATTGCTCTTTCCGAACAGATGAAACTTCAAATGGAAACGCTCTCCAAACTCAAAGCGCAAATGATTGCAGAAGAGCTCCAACTTGATTTGCTTTTGCGCGACCGACAGCCGAGCGATATGCTGGTCATGGAAAGCCGCTCGCGTCTGAATGAGTATCGAAAAAAGTATGAAGAAGCGACACAAGGAAAATCCGATAAACTCTCACTTGCCTTTGAAGAAATGCCCACCGTCTCGCGTGAGTATGCCAACTATTATCGTGAAGTCAAAATCCACGAAGAAGTCTACGCGCTTTTGAAACAACTCTACTTCAAAGAGCGCGTTCAAGGCTATCGCGACACGCCAACGGTCGTTGTGTTAGATTCTGCCTCTGTTCCTTTTTATCGCACCAGTCCGAAGCGCGGAATCATGTTGCTTGTTATTTTTGTTGTTGGATTTTTCGCGGCAGTTATCACGGTTTTTGTTCGCCGTTGGCTCTTGCGTGTTGCTGTGGAAGAAGAGTATGAGAGACTTCGCTCTCTGCTTAAAGATTGGCGGTCGCTTCTCGGGCTCAAATCATCGCTCAAATAAAAAAGCACCCTGACCTTTCGGGTGCTTTCTCTCTTTCTTTCAGACTGCGTTTAATCCAACATCACCACCAACGCCTTTGATTTTTCCCAAAACTTCTGCGGGTCTTTGATGCGAAGCGTCGCAGTTTTTCCAACGGCTAAAATCTCGTAGCTCTCTTTCGGGTGCGTTGAAAGTACTTTTATTTCCGTTCCATCGCTCTTCTTTTGGATTTGTATGTCGCGCGTGGTTTCAACATCAATTTTCTTGAATAGCGAAAGGTCAAGATTATCGGAAAGCACGGCAGTTCTACCAATTCCAACAAAGCCACCCTTGTTTTTGTAAATGCCTTTTTGGTCGAGCTCTTCATCTGTCCCAACGATGTAGTAGGCGGTTTTAAGGGCTTTGTCTTTTTCTTCGACGGTTGTTTGCAAAGAAGCTACTTCGATATTGAGCCGCGCTACTTCTTGCTTCAACGCACCGATTTCGCGCTCTTTGATTTCAATCGTTTGTTGAAGATTTGCAACAAGTTTTTCTAATCCTTCCACTTTGCCTTTATACTCTTTGACTTTTTTCGAAAGTGAGTTGATGGCTTTTTTGTTTTCAGCAAGTTTCTTGTCAATGACAGTGAGGTCGGAAATAATTTGATTCTTTTTTTCTTTTGCACTCGCGCCGCCTTGTTTTTCAAGGTTCCCGGAGACGATTGAAATTCGATTTTGATTATCGCCAATCGCATTCACGCTCGCTTGGATTTCATTCAGCGACTCGATGACTTCGGCAACGAATTTTTCTTTCTCTTCGCTTTGCGCCAAGAGTTCGGCTTTTTCTTTTTCAAGTTGTTTGATTTTTTCTTCCGCTTCTTTGTTGGAGCAAGCGTTTAACGCTAAAACTGCCGTAAGAATGATGAGTATGTTTTTCATTGCGTTCAAATGATTTTTGGTTGAGTGTGAAATTTAACAAAAACTTGTTCTCGCTCTTTTGTTACAAGGCACAATCAATCATGCCTTGACCTGCATTGAGTTTGAGCGCGTCGCCGGTTTTGATTCGCTTCGTTGCGCCTTTCACATTGGTAACTGCGGGCAATCCAATTTCGCGCAAGATGATAGAGCCGTGTGATAAATCGCCGCCGGTTTCTACAATAACACCACTCACAAGCGCAAAGGTTGGAATCCAGCCTGCATCGACGGAGCGTGCAACCAGTATGGTTTTGCTTGGCTCAAATCCACTCGGCAACAGGGTTGATGGCTCACGCAGCACCCACGCCACTCCTTCCGCTTCGCCACACGTGAGGCTAATGCCTTTCAGGCGCAATTCCGCACTTTGCATTTCATCAATTCTTTCCAAATCGTCATAGCGATAAAAGAAATCAGGCACAGGAATCGCTTTCAACTTTTCAATTTCTGCTTGTCGCGCTTGAAAAAAATTCTCGTCGTATCGCACGCCTTCATCAAGGCGTTTGAGTTCTTCAATCGTCAACTCCCAAATGTGTTCAGGCGTTGGCAGTTGTCCTTTATGGCTGGCTTTTGTTGCAAGGCAGAGAAAATCGGCGCGGCTTTTCTGAAAGGCTTTCATGGCTTCGTAGCGCAAGCGTTCACGGGCTTCAATGGCGATGCTTGCTTGTTTCCATATCGGCAAGGTGAAAAGCCCTGCTAACGTGCGCTTGGGCATTGCTCTTTTTTGCGCGGGTTGAAGAATTGCGGGAAACAACAGCGATGGTGCTTCTGCAAATCGCGGACGCGAAATATCGCTCTCGTAAATGCCTCGATGTCCGTGCTTGCTCAAATAAGCCTTAAACGCCGATTGAAATTCGCTGTCGTCAGGCATCTCGTTTCTTTCAAGAGCCTCTCTCACGGCTTGATGTTTCAAGGCGATTCGGCGCAAGGGTTCAAGGTCGGAAAAGAGTTTTGTTGAAATCGTTTCTTGTCTTGCATTATGCTCTTCGAGCGTTCCGAATTTTCTTAATGCTACCAATGGAAAACTCATCGCCGCCGTGAGCGAAAACATTTCTGTTACAAGCCTCGTGTAGTGGCGTTGCATGGTTTCAATCGCTTGTGAGAATGTGGTTGGATTTTTCTGCGACTCCTCTTCCATCGCTCTCATTGCCGCTTTTGAAGCCGTTGCGCTTTGCAGTTGTGCCAAGCCTTGCTTCAACAAGACGGGAAGATTGAAGAGAATCCGCTTCCAATTCAGACCGAAAATTTTTCCCGAATCGCCGCCGATGTTGCTTGTTACTAATGTTGTTGGAAGTCCCCAATGCCGCATCATCTCGGTCATGAGTGAAAGGTTGATAAAAGGTCGTCCGATGAATATCTCAATGAACAGGCGATGTTCGGGCAAGGTTGGGTCGAAGGCTCGGTAGTAGTTGAAGAGATTTTTTGAACACGAGGCAATGAGGCTCGTCATGAATCGCGAGGGAAGTTCGGGCAAAATTTCTTTGTGATTGGCAATAGTGAAGGCATCGTTGCGGCGCGTCGGTTTGGTGATGGGGCGCAGTTGAATGAGCCAACATGTCTTTCCGTCATCTGCCCATTCAATATCCCAATTTTTTCTGCCGAAAGTTCGGCGCACTTGTTTGAGCAATCGTTGCAGTCGGATTGCCCAATCAGGAAGTTGCTCGCTTTCAATCGCGGTTTCATACCAATTCAATTTTGGAATGAGCAATGATTCGCCCTCCACTTTTCCCGCGACAAGATTTTCAGCCGTGCCTGTGGTAAAATTCACAAGGTCATCTTCGTAATCGGTTTCTGTGAAGGCGACACCCGCGTGCAACGCATCAACCATTTCCATCACGAGCACATCTCGGCGAAACTCGCCCTCGCGCCTCAACGCCGATGACCACACCTCACACAAGGCTTCAACAAATTCTTCTCTTTGACTTGTTGAGACAAAGAGTTTAGACGCGAAAAATCCCGCCAAACTTTCACCCTCTCTATCTTCGTCTGAAAACGCAGAACGCACCGTCACCTTTCGGCGAAAGACAGGCACACGCACCACCGCAAGCAAGTGATACGGATTCGCACAACTCACCTTGCCATTCTTGATTTCAATCGCTTTCTCGTTCAACGCCGCTTGGTAACATTCGTGCGGAATGATAATGCCTTTCGGAACGGGCAACCCTTTTGCCTTCGCCACATCAAGCAGTTTCGCCTTGTTTCCGATTGGCATGGCTTGGGCAAAATTTTCGCCGAGTGGAAGAAGATTTGCGGTCATGCGGTTTTCAAGTCATGTTCAGTGAGCAATTTTTTTGAGAGTGAAATCACTTCACGCGCAAAGGCTTCGGGCTGTTCAATCATCGGAAAGTGATTCCAATTCGGCACAAGTTTGATGACGCTATTTGGCAAGAGCGTTTGATAGTCACGGGCTTGGTCGGGCGTGAGGACGCGCTCTTTTTCGCCCCACAGCAAAACGGCCGGAATGTTTGACGAACGAAGCGACTTGAACCACGCCTCGTTGATAATGTCAAACATCTCTGCGAAGGCTTCGCATCGGCGATATTCATCAAAAAATTTTTTGAGATAGTCGGCAGGAATTTGTTCAGGCGATTGAAACAAGAGCGGTTTGAAGAGCGGTCGTGCAAGTGTTGAAGAAAAGAGCCATTGCCCGAAACGCCTGACAAACACAGGCTTCATGAGTTTCGGAAAGAGCCGTTGATTGAGCCGAGTGCCAACAGGCGCGTGCAGAATCAGCCCTTGCACCTCGCTCTCAAAGTGTTGCAGAAATTCAAGTGCGAGTGAGCCGCCAATGCCTGTTCCGAGAAGAATCATCGGCTTTGCTTGGCTTGCAATCATCTCACGCAGTTTGAACGCATAATCTTTCAAGGTTTTCAAGTTGGGGTCTCGTTTCACTTCGGCAAAGCCGGGCAAGGTTGGTGCAAGAAAGTTCACGCTTGACGGAATGAACGGTTTTAATCGCTCGAAACGAAATCCGCCGCCGCCGTTTCCGTGAATGGCAATCAATGAGAACTCGGTCATGCGGCTTCGCGTTGTGCGTTGAGTGCGTTTTGAATTTCTTGGTTGAGCTTGTCTGGCGTTGGGTGGTCGCCTGCATGTTTGAAATGATGTTGCCACAAAATTTGATGTTGATGCACAAGGAACATGCCGGGCATTACCCAAGGGTCTCCAACCGGCGCACCGATGAAGTGTCCTTTGAGAGCCGCACGCACGCCGCACGCCCAAACTTCCGCGCCGAACATTTCCTTCATGCCGCCGCGCTCCAAGCCAAAGCCGTTGTAAAAAACTTTCGGCAAATCTGCAATGGCTTTTGCTTCACGCCAGAGCGACGCAAAGAACTCGCGCCCATCGCTCACTGTGCCTTGATAGAAAAAAAGAATTGACGGAAATTCAGGCTGACTTTCAGCGATACTGCGCATATCGGCAATCAATTCACGACAAAAGATACAGCCGAAATGCCTTAAAAAGACAAGCAGTTTCGGCACGTCGCCTAATTCTTCTTTGAGCGTCCGACCGCTTAAATTCACACCTTCAATCGGGTGATTGAGCAACTGTTCAGAAATGAGGTTCATGGTGTATGAAATTTTTACGATGTTAGCGTCTTAAACACAGAATCTCACAAAGCAATTTCAACGCTTTGCCCAAACGATGTTTCACCTTCTTCGTCGATATGTGCGTTTGTGGCTTGCCTTCTTCCGACATAGCCTCACGCAAGAGATGCAGTATCGCTTGAACTTTATTCTCGTTTTTGTGATGGATATTGTCTGGTATGCCGTCAACATCGGATTTTTTGAAGTGATTTACATGAACACCGATAACATCGCCGGCTACACGCGCTACGAAGTCTTCTTTTTTATGACCACGATTTTCGTTATCGATGCGCTCGATATGATGCTCTTTTCATCAAGCCTGTGGGTGATGAATGACCTCATTCGCAAAGGCGATTTTGATTTGCTTCTCACAAAGCCGATTGCGCCAATGTTTTATGCTTCTACACGCGACATTTCCATCGGCTCACTTCTCGACTTCTTTTTCGCACTTGGCTTGCTCGGCTATGCGTGGATAAACCTTGCGCCTAATGCTTCCGTGATTGACATCGTGGCGTATCTCATTTTGCTTGTTTGTGGATTGCTCACAATGTATTCGCTTCAAATGTTTTTTGCATCGCTTGGATTTATTTTTGTGAATGCGTCCACGAGTTTGCAGTGGGGATTTCATCACCTTTATCAACTTGCGATGAAGCCAGAGGCGATTTACAAAGGATTACTTCGATATATTCTGCTTTACTTCGTTCCGATGATTGCGATTGGTGCGCTTCCTGCATCAATGATTATCAGGGGATTTGATTGGCACAATTTTCTTTTGGGAATCACGATTTCAGTTGTGATGTTGTTTCTCTCGACAAAATTCTTTTATTATGGATTGCGCCGCTACGAGAGCGCATCAAGCTAAACTTGCATTTTAAGATGAACCGTATTGCATCAATTAACCCGCAACTTTCAGCGATGATTTCGCTTTTAGATGATGAGGATTCGACTGTTTTTCAAAGTGTCAGCCGTAAACTTCGCGAAGTTGTCGCTTCCGATAGTCCTGATGCCGCCGAAGTGATGCGGCTTATTGTGGAAAAACGCGACAGTGTCTCTGAACTTGCCGCAAAACGCATTACGCAGTTCATTGATGAGATTCAATTTCAGCGACTTGCGCCCAAACTTCGCCAAGCTTTGATCGACAGCGCATCGCTTGAAGATTTTTGTTTCTTGATTGCGCAAATCGGTTACCCTGCGCTTGATGTAGAGAAGTATCGCAAAGAACTCAATCGCATTGAAAGCGTGCTTCGACTTGAATACGCAAGTTCAACAACCACTGCCGAAATTGACCGCGTCTTTATGATGAGCAACGTCATCTTTGACCGTGAAGGATTCAGAGGCAATTCAAGTAACTACTACGAACCTGAAAACAGTTACATCAATCGCGTCATTGACCGCAAACTTGGCATTCCGATTTCGCTTGGCGCAATTGTTCTAATTATGGCGGAGCGTCTTTCACTTCCGATTTTTGGCGTGAATATGCCCGCTCATTTTATGCTCAAATATGAACGATATAACCTCGAACTCTTCATTGACCCATTCAATCAAGGGCGGATATTGGATAAGCAAGATTGCATTCGCTTTTTGATGAATCAAGGCTATGGCTATGTCGATCAATACCTTGCCAAAGCCACGAACGTTCAAATTGTTGAGCGTATGTTTAACAATTTGCGAAACAGTTACACCGAATTGATGTTAGACCAAAAACGCGCACTTATTGACCAGTATCTTGATGTGATTTACGACGTGCGCGGCGAAAAAAGACCACCTGCCAACGACCCCATCGATGACGATGACGATTTAGAAGACATGGAAGATGATTTGAACTTCTAATATCTCTTGTTGGTAATCACAGCACACCGATAACACAGATTGAACGGATTTTCACACAGATTGACTTCGTGTTCTTCGTGGTTTGAGTGAATTTTGTCTTTCACCAAAAGCACGCAAAGAATAACTGCACACCGATAACACGGATTGAACGGATTTCGCACAGATAACTTTGTGTTCTTTGTGTTTGTCTTCGTGACCTTCGTGGTTTTATCTTTGTTAGTAGTTACACACACTCACTCTCAACTATCAACTGTAAATTTTACTCCTGCACTTCTCTCACCTTTTCTTTTTCTTTGTCGAGCGTAGAGACCACGAGGCGAATTCCTGCGCCAAGTGGTGCCATATCGCCTGCCTTCGGCGATTGTGAAATCACCGTGTTCGGAATGAGTGCTGTCGAATACTTGTATTGCACTTCTCCTGCGGTGAAGCCGGCTTGAAGCAAAATTCTTTCGGCTTCGCCAAGTGTTTTGCCTATCACTTCGGGGACATCGGATTGCTTGATGCCGCCGTCTTCAGGCAACTTGCCAACCGTTACAGATACTTTTGTGCCTGCTTTCAAGACTGCACCTACTGGCACCGATTGCGATACCACCACGCCTTCTTCTTCTCGCTTATAGACCACCGAATACTCAACATTTTCCAGTTCAAGCCCAAGCCGTTCTAAGGTGAGTTTTACATCGCCGAGTGTTCTGCCTTTCAAATCGGGCATTGGCGCATTAGGCTTTTTTGCCGTGTTGATGGAAAGATACACATGCCGCCCTGCCTTTACTTCTGAATTTGGCGTTGGATTTTGATATAAGACCGTTCCCATTGGTCGCTTCGTGTCGTAACGCTCATAGCCTTTCATTGCGGTTAAGTTTTTCTCCGCCAAAATTCTTTCGGCTTCTTCAAATGTCTTGCCAATCACATTCGGCACTCTGACCACCTCGCCGCCTTTGACAACAAGCGGCATAATCACCTTATCAAACAAAATCACAAATACGATTGCCGAAACGATGGTGAGATAGAGTTTAATCGCAAACGGCGATGTGATAGATTTTATCAAGCGTTCTTTGAGCATACCTTGTTACTCACAAATCGATTTTACACTTTTGTGAGTTCTTCGATTTTCCAACAAGCGGCGGTGTGTCCTGCTTCGTATTCAATCAAGTCGGGCTTTTCGTTCCAGCATCGTTCATCGGCAAATTCACAGCGCGTGCAGAAATGACAACCTTTCGGAAAATGCGTGGGCGGCGGCACAGAGCCTTCAATCACATTCAGGCGTTCAGCATGCACTCCAATACGCGGGATTGACTTCATCAAGCCTTGTGTGTAAGGGTGAAGTGGATTTTCAAAAATCTGCACGGCTGACCCATACTCGACAATTTTAGACGCATACATCACGGCGACATTATCGCTCACTTCGGCAATCACGCCCAAATCGTGCGTAATCATAATCACGCCCATACCAAGTTCTTGTTGGAGTTTTTTAATAAGTTCTAAAATTTGTGCTTGCACGGTTACATCGAGCGCAGTTGTCGGCTCATCGGCAAGCAGAAATGCAGGGTTGCACGAAAGTGCCATTGCAATCATCACGCGTTGGCGCATACCGCCTGAAAGTTGGTGCGGGTATTCATCAAAGCGTTGCGCAGGCGACGGGATTCCAACAAGATTGAGCATTTCAATCGCTTTCTCACGGGCTTCTTTTTTGGAGAGATTTTGATGCAGTTCAATCGCTTCGGCAATTTGCGAGCCACACGTATAGACAGGATTGAGCGAGGTCATTGGCTCTTGAAAAATCATTGAGATTCGATTGCCTCGAATCTTGCGCATTTCTTCTTCGGAAAGTTTGAGCAAATCTTTGCCGTCGAAGAGAATTTCGCCACCTGCATATATGCCCGGCGGCTGTGGAATCAGGCGCATAATCGAGAGTGCAGTTACCGATTTGCCGCACCCCGATTCGCCCACCAGTCCAAGCGTTTCGTTCTTGTCGATGCTGTAACTGACACCATCGACGGCTTTGGCGATTCCATCATCTGTCTTGAAGTAGGTTTTCAGATTTTTGATTTCTAAAAGTTTTGACATTTGAATTGCATTTGTGCAGATTGAATTGTTGAAAATTTTTTAGGCGTAACTATTGTCTCGAAAATCACAAACAAGAGCGACTTTAACAAACACACTTGTTGAAACTTTTTTGCTTATTGCTTCAAATCACTTAAACATCATTTTCATTATGACAAACCCCGATGCGCTTGTGCCACATTCCGAATTAACCAAACTGAAAGACGAAATACGGACGCTTTCTGAAACACTTGCTACGCTTCTTTTTGAGCGCGACGAACTTCAAAATGTCGTGAAGCCAAATTTAGATGCGATTTATCAGTTGGAAATCGGACAGTATGTGCTTGAAAATTTTACGATTCAAATTGAATGTCGACGGCTTAAACGCGAAATTGAGTTGATTCAATCGTATCTCAATCGCTCTGAAACGCCTGATGAAGAGGCTATCAAAGCCATTTTAGATGTGGAATTTATTGAGTGGGAAAAACAAATGCGCGAGATGTCTACCGCACTTCTCCGAAGCAAACTTCATGTGTCGTGCCGCTGCTCTCCCGAAGAATCGGCGGAATTGAAACGGCTTTATCGCAAATTGATTAAAAAACTTCACCCCGACCTGAATCCGAACTTGACCGAGCTTCAAAAATCGCTTTGGTTGCAAGTGTTGGCGGCATATGAAGAAGGCAACTTGGAACTGCTCCAATCGCTTGAAGTCTATGCATCGCTCAATGAGCCCATGCTCGTTGAAACAAACGATTACGACTTGCTTTTACAACGCATTTCGAAACTGAAAGCCGAAATTGATGCATGTTTGAAACACCTTGAAACCTTGCGCACGACGCCACCGATTTCACTGCGCAAGAAACTTACCGACCCTCAATGGATTAATGCCGAACAAGAAAAGTTACGCGCACAAAAAGAATCTCTGCTTGCAGAGCGAGTTTACCTAACTGCTGTTAAATCCAGTCTAATGCGAACCGAGCCATGAGCAACCTTGTCAAATTTGACCCCGCTACGCTTGAAATCTTCAAATACGGTGGTGCCAATGCGCCTCTGCCCTTTTCACGCGATATTTTATTGCTTGAAACTCACATCGCAGGCACAACTTATCTCGATGACCCCGAAGGACTTGCCACACGCATCAAACCGAGCGACCTACTCAGCTTGAAGCGCGAACCCAATAACGAGTATGATACCAACGCGATTTTGCTTCTTACTCAACAAGGCGAAAAGGCAGGCTACTTGCCTCGCGACAAAAACGAAGTCATTGCGCGCTTGATGGACGCAGGAAAAATTTGCTTCGCACAAATTGTCGACTTCGAATTCGTAGGTGATTGGCTTTGCATCAACATCAAAGTTTTTATGAAAGATTGAAACCACAAAAGACACAAAGGCAGGCACGAAGAACACAACATCAACCCGTGTTCTCCGTGTGCTGTTGTTCTTTGCGCACTTCGTGGTGAAAAAGAAAATGAAACCACGAAGGACACAAAGACACAGGCACAAAGAACACAAAATCAACCCATGTAAAATCCGCTCAATCCGTGTATTCAGTGTGCCGTTTTTCTTTGTGTGCTTTCTGAAGAAAACTTTGTGCGCTTTGTAGTTATAGCAAAAAAACACAAAGAACGCAAAGGCAAGCACGAAGAACACAACATCAATCCGTGTTCTCCGTGTGCTGTTATTCTTTGTGTTTCATCAGTTGTCGCGCAATCACAATGCGTTGAATTTCCGATGTGCCTTCGCCGATGGTGCAGAGTTTGACGTCGCGATAAAATTTTTCTGCGGGAAATTCTTTGATGAATCCATATCCGCCGAAAATTTGCACGGCTTCATTGCAGACGCGCACCGCAACTTCGGAGGCATAAAGTTTCGCCATTGAAGATTCCATCGTGGTAGTTTTGCCTTCATCTTTCATCGAGGCGGCGCGGAAGGTGAGCAGTTTTGCGGCTTCGATTTCCGTTGCCATATCGGCGAGTTTGAATTGAATCGCTTGAAAATCTGCAATGGGTTTGCCGAACTGTTTGCGTTCTTTAGCATATTTGATACAGGCTTCGAGTGCGCCTTCGGCGATACCGATTGAGAGTGCGGCGATTGAAATGCGTCCACCGTCCAAAATCATCATCGCTTGTTTGAAGCCTTCGTTGAGATTACCAAGCAAATGCGTGTAAGGAATGCGGCAGTTGTCGAAGGTGAGTTGTCCGGTTTCGCTGGCGCGCATGCCGAGTTTGTTTTCTTTTTTGCTGGGCGCAAAGCCGGGCGTGCCTTTTTCGACCAAGAACGCCGAAATGCCGTGATTGCCTTTTTCGCGGTCAGTAATTGCCATCACGACACAGACACCAGCACTGTGAGAGTTCGTGATAAAATTTTTCGTGCCGTTCAAAACCCAGTGGTCGCCATCTTGCACCGCAGTTGTGAGCATGCCTGCGGCGTCGCTTCCTGAATTAGGTTCGGTCAGTGCCCATGCCGCCAGCATTTCGCCACTCGCTAATTTCGGAACGAACTTACGCTTCAACTCTTCACTGCCGAATTGAAAGATGTGGTTCGTGCCAAGCGAATTGTGCGCCGCAACGGTCAACCCAAGACTCGGGTCAACTTTTGACAGTTCTTCAATCGCCGTTACATACTCCAAATAGCCGAATCCTGCGCCGCCGTATTCTTCGGGGAAAATAATGCCGAGTAATCCGAGCTCGCCGACCTTGCGGACAAGTTCAATCGGGAAATACTGCTCTTCATCATATTTCATGACGATATTGAACGGCAGTTCTCGCGCAGCAAAGTTTCTCACGGTCTCTGCAATCATTTTTTGATTTTCCGTGAGTTCAAAGTTAATGTGTGTTGCCTGAAGTGTCTCTGACATAGTTAAAATTGGAAGGTTAATGACTACTGCAAATTTTCATTTGTATTTATTCGTGCAATTTGTGCAAATTTCATACGCGTTAAATTAATGCGTGATTGAGTGAATTACAATGCTTGTCATAAAAACATAACGCTGACTTGACGATTTGATAAACTCATCGTTATATGTTTGAACAACAGAAAAAGTAAAAATGTATTGCATCTATGAAATACCGTCTCCCTTCGCTTTTGCTATTTTTGTGCTTGATTGGGCTGTCGCTCTTTCATCTTTCCTTTTACGCCGAGCGTGAATCTGATGATATTCAACTTGCACTTCAACGCGCAATCGGCAAGCGCGTCGAGCTTGTTTTGATTGAATGTGAGATAAAACCTCATTCCAAGTATATTGTCACGAAAATTGAAGACGGCTTCTGCCTTTTTACTCGCGCCGATTCCACTCGGAACGCTTCCGACATTCAATCCATCACGCTTCCGATTGAACGCATTTTGACTTTACGCGAGCTTTCCAAAGATACGTTCAAATTAACTGCACTTTGAAGGTTAAAGGTTAGATGTTGGGGATTGGGGTGGAATTGAACACATCTTCTTGCGCTCAACTCCCACTTATCAACGCTATGGAAGTGTTATCTTTGCGCTTCTGAAAACAAACACATTCCACATTCAATCAGACGCAAATGGATTACAAACAAGCAGGGGTCAATATCGATGCGGGCGAAGAAGTTGTTAGTCGCATCAAGCCTTTGGTCAAAAAAACTTTTACGAAAGGTGTTGTTGGCGATATTGGAGCATTCGGTGGCTTTTTCGAACTTGACCTATTTGATTACAAGCGACCCGTATTGGTGAGCAGTGTCGACGGCGTTGGCACAAAGTTGAAGATTGCGATTGAACTTGGAAAATATGATACCGTTGGTCAGTGCTTGGTGAATCATTGTGTCAATGATATTCTTGTTTGCGGTGCGAAACCACTTTACTTTTTGGACTATTACGCCTGTGGCAAACTTCTGCCTGACCATGCCGTCGCCGTGATTGGTGGCATGGTGAAAGCATGCTCCGAAAACGAATGCGCTCTCATTGGCGGCGAAACCGCCGAAATGCCCGGCATCTACGCAGAGCATGACTTCGACCTTGCAGGCACGATTGTGGGCATTGTAGAAAAGGAGCATATCATTTCAGGTCAATCGATTACCGAAGGCGACATGCTTCTCGGCTTGGCTTCAACAGGGCTTCACACCAACGGCTATTCACTTGCACGCAAAGTCTTTGAAGGACGCTTCCACGAACACTCTGAAACACTTGGCACTACGATTGGTGAAGCATTGCTTGCCGTTCATCGCTCTTACCTTAATGTCATCTACCCCATGTTTCAACACTTTAAAATTAAAGGACTTGCGCATATTACAGGTGGCGGATTACTTAGCAACACCATGCGCATCATTCCCAAAGGATTAGGCTTGAAAATTGATTGGAAGGCTTGGCAATGGCTTCCGATTTTCGAGATGATTCAAAAAGAGGGTGAAGTTCCGATTGAAGATATGCGCCGTACCTTCAACTTGGGGATTGGGCTTGTGATTATTGCTTCGCCCATAGAAGTCGACCGCATTGCGGCACATTTGAAATCACTTGGCGAACCATTTTGGCATATCGGCGAAGTAGTTTCTGCGTAATGCTCCCAAATATGCTCCCGATTCAACTATTGGCGATAGTCAGCATGACCTCGCAAATTTCGTCTATCGATTTTACTTCGCTGAATGCCGATGCTCCCTTGCCAGCGGCTAAAAACGGCACTGGGTTTTGAGTATGCCGCATCGTTCTTGTGTCTTCAAAATTTCCATGGTCGCTGGTCAAAATTAACGCGGTCCGTTCAGGCAGTTCTTCAATCAATACCGAGAGAAATTCATCTAATCGCGACACAATGTCCGATGTTGAAGTTTGAATCTTGCCGTGTGCGGCAAGGTCAGTAAGGAAAAACTCGTAGAACACTGCTTCGTGTTGTTGTGAAAGGGTGAGCAAATTTCGCGCGGCTTGGGTTGCAGAAATTTCTTGAACCGATTTATCGCCATCGGTTTCGTTCAGTCGCCACCATCGTGCGATAATATCGCCTGAAATGGCTTTCCCTGCTTTCAACGCCTCATTGCTTTGGATTGGAATGTTCTCCAAAATTGCCGCTTCAAACAATACTGAACTGCGAATTTTGCCTTTTGCGCGTTGGTCTAAACACCACTCGATAAAGCGTTTCGGATAAGCATTTGCATAAAGGCAAGATTTTTCAAGCCGTTTGAGTTTGCGGAAGATATTTGCTTCGGCGAGCATAGGGCGTAACGATGAAGGAATATGCGCTCCGTGATGTCGCCCGAAACATTTTGCACCGTTGACACCTGTGTAAATGCTGAACTGCCCTGTGCCACTTTCGCCTGCTCCTTCAACGCCTAAGCCTGCATCTATTGGGAGCATCACCTTGTCCGAGTTGATATAAGGAGCATCTTCTAAAAAAAGTTCGCACCCGAACGCACGTTTGAAGCGCGTCATGGGCGTCACCCAAAATGGATTATGCTCCGAGCGTTCTGCTAACCCAACACCGTCCAAAAACACAAAAATCACATTCATTTGCATCGCTGAATTTCATTCATCATCAAGATTGATTACGGCGCGCTTTGTTTCAAAATCACGTGCAATACTGGTTCAATCCGTTCTACCTGTGTTCCAAACTCAAATAAAAAACCCTTGATTTTACAAGGGTTTTCAGGCAGTCGGGGTGGCGAGACTCGAACTCACGACCTCTTCGACCCGAACGAAGCGCGCTACCAGCTGCGCTACACCCCGAACAATGAAAGGACGCAAAACTAACAAAAAATCCCCGATTCACAAACGGACGTTCAGTCTTCTTTCCTGCACTTCTTTGACTTTACAGAAAATTTTAATGGCATCAGCATTGGCTTTGCAATCGTGGACACGCAAGATGTGCGCACCGTTCATCATCGCAATCGTGTTGGCGGCGAGTGTGCCGTAAAGCCGTGCCTCAACTGGTGCAATGCTCTCGCTATCCAACACTTTTCCGATAAATGATTTGCGCGATAAGCCTACCAAAATTGGATAGCCTAATGACTCAAATTCACGCAACCGCATTAAGAGTTCATAATTTGCATCAACATTTTTGCCGAATCCGAATCCAACATCAACGATAAACGACTTTACGCCTCTTGCCTTTCCAAATTCAATCGATTGCAGAAGCGCGCTTTTGACTTCGGCGACGACATCGGCGTAGATGGTTTTTTCTTCGTAACTCCATTGCATTTCAGACGGCTTTTGTCGGCTGTGCATCACAACCGCAGGCACATCGTATTTGGCGCACACATCGGCAAGCGCACCATCGAGCCGAAAGCCCGAAATATCATTGACGAGACTTGCCCCGGCTTTCAGTGCGGCTTCGGCAACGCTCGATTTGTAAGTATCAATCGAGATAGGAATCTCAATGACTTTTGCAAGTTTTTCAATGAGCGGCACGGTGCGGCGCAGTTCTTCTTCGGCGGAAACAGGCATTGCATTTGGGCGTGTGGATTCTCCACCAATATCAATGATGTTCGCCCCCTCTCTTTGCATCTGCAAAGCAATTTCAACGGCTTTATCAAAGTCAATGTTGTTGTTGGAAAAGAAACGTCCGCCGTCAGAAAACGAGTCAGGCGTGATGTTCAACACGCCCATCAGGTTCGGCGTTGAAAGGTCAAGTTGAAAGGCTCGACAAGCCAGTTTCATGTTGGTTCCTTTTTCAAAGTTAGAACTCTTTTTCGTGAAAGATGTATTTTAATCCTGTTTTCTGAAACTTCACACTTGCCGAAATGCCAAACCGTTACGAGTTAATTCTAGAGAGCGATTTAAATGAAATTCGCCGCGTGGAAGGTTTTGTCAAAACCATGTGCCAAGAACATCGCTTTGATAAGAATTTCGTTCACGATGTTATGCTTCTCATTACGGAAGCCACAAACAATGCGATTATGCACGGCAACAAGTTTGACAAGACGAAACATGCGCGGCTTTTATGCACGATTGAAGACGGCTACTTGACCATTGCCGTTAGCGATGAGGGCAAAGGGTTCAATCCCAACGAACTTCCCAATCCCCTTGACCCTGAAAATTTGCTGAAACCGTCAGGACGCGGCGTTTTCTTGATAAAGAATTTCGCCGACACTGTTGAATATGACTTTTCTTCAGAAGGCACCACACTCAAAATGCGTATTGCCATTCGCTATTCACAGAAACCCGAGTGCCACTAAAACTGCTGAAAGATTTGTAACTTCGCACTCAATTCACAGGTCGCATCTATCATCAATGCACATCAACCATCAACATAACAACTACTTCAAAAACTATGCGAAACACGTTTCTTCTCGCACTCGTGATTGTCTTTGGGTTTTCGGCATGTGGCAAAAAAGAAGAAAAGCCCAAAGAGAAACCGCTTCCTGTTATCGGATTTGTTCAAACCGTTGAAGACGAAACCATCAATGAAGCACGACGCGGATTTCTTGATGCCCTTAAAGCCAGCGGCTTCGATAGCAGTAAAGTGATTGTTGATTACAAAAATGCACAAGGCGATAATGCTACGCTCAACCAAATTCTCGACCAATTCATCGCCAAAAAAGTCAATTTGATTGCGGCGAATACAACTGTTGCAATGATTACCGCCTTAGGCAAAACCAAAGAGATTCCGATTTTTATGATGGTTGCCCCTTCACCGACAATTAACAACCTCACTGAAATTGATTCAACAGGTAGAAATGTCAGAGCCCCTAAAAATCTTTCGGGCGTTTATGAAACGCTGACCTACATTGACAGCAACCTTGCACTCATCAAGCGTGCCTTTCCCAAAGCCAAGAAAATTGGTGTGATTTACAACAGTTCGGAAACGAACTCGACCAATGCCATGAATCGGCTTCGCTTGCTTGCTAAACAATATGGCTTCACGCTTGAAGAACGCGCCATTTCTGCTACGATTGATGCTTTGCCTGCGGCACAAGCCTTAACGAATGCCAAAATTGATGTGTTCTTTGCGCCGCCCGATAATGTTGTTTTTAATGCGTTTGAAACGATTGTGAAAACTATGAATGAAGCCAAAATTCCGATTGTCTCATCTGAAGCAGGTCTTGTCAAGCGTGGTGCGGTTTTCGGCTATGGTGCTGATTTTTATCAATGGGGCTACCAATGCGGCACAATGGTAGCAGAGTTCCTCAAAGAAAAACCTGATACCACCGGCGCATCACTTCGCGATTTAGGCTATCCGCTTCAAACGGTCAAAGTCCGCAAGTTTGTTCATAATGACAATGCGCTTGCACTTTTCGGTCTCAAAGCCCCCGAAGGCTCCGTCGTTGTGAAGTGAAATAGTTTAGCGTTCTCTTTCATCACAAAGCCTTCTCGTTTGGGAAGGCTTTTCTGTTCAGGCAGATGAAATACTTGATTGGCACATCGACTTGGTCGCAGAAAGATTGGGTTGGGAACTTTTATCCGCCGAACACAAAGCCATCGGATTTTCTTTTGGAGTATGCGAAGCGTTTTCCAACGGTTGAGATTGATTCCACGTTTTATGCGATTCCGCGCGCGTCGGTTGTTGAAAGTTGGTATGAAAAAACGCCGCCTGATTTTGTGTTCAGTGCGAAGATTCCCAAAATCATCACGCACGAGCAGTTACTTCGTGAAAGTTCCGACACTTTGCGCGTCTTTCTCAACACGATTTCAGGATTGAAGGAAAAACTTGGCGCACTTTTGATTCAACTGCCACCCGATTTTGCCGCCACCCTTGAAAGCGTCGAAGTGATGAAAACCTTTCTTCATTCGCTTCCAACAAGTGAGTTTCGGTTTGCGCTCGAAGTGCGGCATGCTTCTTGGCTGAAAGAGAAATTTTTTGACCGACTTCGCCTCACAGGCGTTGCCTTGACACTAACCGACTTGCCCGTTATGACAGGCATTCAAGTTCGAACAGCATCGTTTATGTATGTGCGCTGGCTCGGCGACCGCCGCTTGCTCTCTGAACCCTTTACAAAGTTGGAAATTGATAAGACTGCCGACATGCGTGCATGGGCGAAGAGGCTCCGCCAACAAGAAGGCGACCTACTTTTTGGATACTTTAATAATCACTATGCAGGACATTCGCCTTCGTCGGTTGCAATTTTTAATTCGCTCTTGTCTGAAAATGAACAAAGCGACTTGTGAGGCGCCTTGTTGGAGATTTTCTCAAACTGCCTTGTCGCTTATGTTCGGCGTGTTGCCATAATTTTTTCGCCCCATTTTTCTACGAAAGCCGGGTTGTCGTAATCGGCAATCGCTTCAATCGGAATATCAATCGTACTTTTGTCTGTGAATCGCGCCCGAAATCCGCCTGCATCTTCAATCGTTTCAAGCACTCTATCGTAATAGGCTTCGCCTTTGTAGCGGTCAAGGTGAAATGCCATTTCATATCTTCCGAGTTCAGGATACTTCGCTTTCAATTTTCGAACGATAGTAACGATTTTGTTTTCAATGCCTACGCTTTTTGCTTGTTCCGTCATAATCGTTTTGATTTTAGATTTTGAAAAAACTGGCGTGATTTCTTATTGCAAATATACTTTTCCTCTACACGCAATTCAAACATTCCTTTTAACAATTTAATATCAGATTTTCACTGTTGAGATGTTGAAAAAGAACTTTTCATCTCTCTATATTATTTTACAGTGAAAACTTCAACCTTTTGAACACTTCCAACCTTGAAACGATGATTTGGCTTAAAAACAGTTTGATTATTCTCTGCACACTCATTTTCTCGGTATTTGCAGGTGCATTAGTTTTGATTTGCGAAACTTGGCGAGAGTGCGAAGAGATGCCCCCGCCAACGCTTTCTGCCGCAATCATTTTCGGCAATGAATTCTCAGAGCAAGGCGAGCTTACGCCTGACCTTTCACTTCGTTTAGATAAAGCCGTCGCACTCTACAAAGAAAAGAAAGCCTCGCTGTTCATTTTGAGTGCAGGCAATCCGAACGTCTCACTTGCCGAACATGAAGTGGAAGCCATGAAAACTTATCTGATTGAAAAAGGCTTACCTGAACATCATATCGTCTTGCAAGCCAAAGCAGGTAACACGATTGACAACATTCAATTCGCCAAATTGCTTTTGGATAGTCTCGAGTGTGAAATGGTTTTTGTGATTACCAGTAAGCCTCAACTGTGTCGCGCGCTTTTGATTACCGAGCAAAGTGGGATTCCTTCGGTAGGGGTTGGCGTGGAAATTTCAGGTGGTTTCTTGCGTCTCTGCGTTGCTTCTATTTATGAGTCATTTCGCTTGCTTTACTTTCTTGCAGTTGAGCAGTGGCAAATTCCTGATGAGTTGTTAATGCCTGAATTTGACCATCAACTTCGCTACACTTCGCTTGAAGTGTTCAATTAAAAACCAATCTTTTGTCAATGTCTTACACGATTACGCTTCTGCCTGGCGATGGTATCGGTCCTGAAATCACTGTCGCCGTCAAGAAAATCATTGCCGCTTCGGGCGTTCAAATTACTTGGGAAGAGCACCTTGCAGGCAAACTTGCCGTTGATAAATTTGGCGACCCGCTTCCTCAAACTGTTCTTGATTCCATCTTAAAAAACAAAGTGGCTCTGAAAGGGCCGTTGACGACCGAAGTCGGCAAAGGCTTTAAGTCTGTCAATGTGCAGTTGCGCAAAACGCTTAATCTTTACGCCAATCTTCGCCCTGTGAAATCCATTCCGGGCGCACGCGCTCGATACACGAATGTAGATATTGTCGTTGTGCGCGAAAATACCGAAAGCCTTTATGCAGGGATTGAAAATGAGATTGCACCTGGCGTGATTCAAGCCTCAAAAGTCATTACGCGTGAAGCTTCCTTACGCATCGCAAAGTTTGCTTTTGAATACGCCCGTTCACACAAACGCAAGAAAGTTTCTGCGATTCACAAAGCCAACATTATGAAATTAGCCGATGGACTTTTTCTCAAATGCTGTCAAGAAGTCGCCAAAGATTATCCCGAAATCGAATACAATGAAGTGATTGTCGACAACTGCTGTATGCAACTTGTGATGAATCCGCTTCAATTTGATGTGATGGTGCTTGAAAATTTGTATGGCGATATTGTCTCGGATTTGTGTGCAGGATTGGTTGGCGGCTTGGGTGTTGTGCCTGGTGCAAACATCGGCACAGAGGCATGTGTTTTTGAAGCCGTTCACGGCTCTGCGCCCGATATTGCCGGCAAAGGCATTGCCAACCCAACTGCAATGCTCCTTTCCGCCGTGATGATGCTTGAACACTTGGGCGAAATCAAAGCGGCAGAACGCATTATGAACGCGGTTTATCGCGTGCTTGGCGAAGGCAAAGTGCTTACGCCTGATTTGCGCGGCGAGGCAACTACGATGCAATACGCCGATGAAATCGTGCGCTTCATCGAATTATGATTGGGAGTAAAGATTAAGAATTGATTTACTCCAAACTTTTAACTATCAACTGCTCCCTATCAACTTTGCTTTACATCATCTCTTCGCGCTTGCGCAGGTAAGCAAGCAAGGAAAGGTCGAAGGGCTGTGATGTATCAAATAGCACGTAGTCTATTCCATTATCGGTGAGGTCGCGCCGTAATTTGCCCGTATGGGCTTCGAAGGCATGTTGATATGCGGTGCGAATTTGTTTCGGCGATGTGGTGATAATTTCTCCTGTTTCCAAATCCAAGAGTTCCGAATCGACCCCAATGTCAAAATCTCGCTCGACTTTATCAAGCAAGTGAAACGCAATTACTTCGTTTTGGCGATGGCGAAAGTGTTTGAGTGCGGCAACGGTTTTCTCGACTTCGTCCCAAAAATCACTGATGATGATGATAAGACTGCGTTTTTCCAACCGCTTGGCGAACTCTGCCAATGCGCCTGCCGTGCTTGTTTTTTCGCCGTTAGATTCAGAGACAAGTTTGCTTGTTTGAGCAAGCGTTTTCAGGATTAACGTTTGATGCGATGGCTTTACGCTTGGCGGCAAGAATTGGTGAAGTCTGTCGCTGTAAGTGACAAGGCTGACGGCATCGCGCTGTTGAATCATCAGCAGTGTAAGCGCGGCGGCAAGGTAAGCGGCATATTCAATCTTCGGCAGAAATTTTTTATCGGAAGAAAATCGCATTGAACTTGACGTGTCAAGCAAGATGTAGGAACGCAAGTTGGTTTCTTCTTCGTATTGCTTGACATAATACTTGCCTGTTCGTGCATAGACGCGCCAATCGACGTGGCGCACTTCATCGCCGAATGTGTATTGCCGATGTTCCGCAAATTCAACGCTGAAGCCGTGATACGGACTTTTGTGCAAGCCTGTGATGAATCCTTCGACAATCGCCTTTGCTTTGAGTTCAATCGATTTGAGTTTTGAGACGGTTTGTGGGTTCAAGTATTTACGGTAGTCTTCGGGCATCTTTCAAAGCAAGTGATGTGCCTTGTAGTATTCGTAGGCGTGAGTGATGCTTTCTTCGGGCTGTCGCACGTTGAGTCCAAGTTCTTGAATGGCTTTTTGCGGCGTGTAGTAGAAATACTTTGTTGCGCTGAGTAAAATTTCTCGATTGGCAAGTGCCGTAATGCGCCGAAGTTTACGCGCATTTTCGGTCAGGGCAACAAAAATTTTCACGATGCTTTCAGTAATTGGCACGAAGACTTTGGGCGCGCCGACAATATCGCAGATAAGGTCAAAGAGTTCTTTGTAAGAGAGATTCTTTCCGCCCAAGATATACCGCTCGCCTGTCTTGCCTTTTTCCATTGCCGCTAAGTGTCCATCGACAACATCTTCAATATCGGATACATTAATGCCGCCTGAAGGATAGGCTGGCACTTTGCGCAAATACAAATCGCGAATCAGCATACCCGCATTGAAATTGATGTCGCCCGCACCAAAAACATAACTCGGATTGACAATCACGCAATCCAGTCCTTTCTTGACCGCTTCGGCGACTTCTAATTCAGCAAGATGTTTGGAAGTGTAGTAATCGACTTTGAGCTCGCCCAGATTCCACTGCTGTGTTTCATCAGCCGGCTTTTTTGTGCCTGTGATTCCAATTGCGGAAACGGAACTTGTGTAGACAACACGCGCCACACCGTTCTTTCGTGCAACATCAAGCAAGTTGCGCGTTCCAAGCACGTTGATGTTGTAGAGTTGCTCTCGCTTTCCTGGACCGATGTAGGCTTTGCCCGCGCAGTGGTAGATATGAGACACACCTTTGGTGGCTTCAATCAGTGATGCCTTATCGGTAACATCGCCGTAGACGATTTTAACGCGTGATTCAAAATCGCTAATCGCACGGTGATTGGAATTTTTGCGCACTAAGATGCGCACGGGATAACCCAGTTCGACAAGGCGGCGTGCAAGGTTCGAGCCGATGAATCCTGTCGCCCCAGTTACTAAAACGTCCATAGTTCATTCTCCTCAATTTATGGGGACTTGCGTTAGCGAGCGCAAGTTACACCTGTTATGAAATGTTCTTTTTTCAGCACAAACATCATCAAGAGCGGCTTACTTTTTTTCTCGCCTTTGGTTTCGACTTTGGCGGTGGTTTAGGCGATTCCTTTTTTGCCGTTGAAGCCTCACTTGTCGCCATTGCTAATTTTTCTGTCTCAATTTCTTTCAATCTCGCCTCCAAGGCTTTTTCAACTTTTCCATGCTCTTCCATTGACGCATCAAGCGTAGGTTTGGCTTCAACATACATCACATCATATGTCGTAAAGTCTCCATCGATGAGTTCTGTGCTGTATGTGAAATTTAGAGGCTGGCGTAGCTTCTCTAACAGGGATTTCATCCCATCTACAGCCGTTTTAGCCTTTTCCAATTTTTCGTTGTGCGCGTCTACGATTTTGCGATGCTCTTTTACTAACGCATTGTAGACCGAATCTGCCTTGCCTTTACGTTCTTTCTTCAACCTGGCGTTGATTTCTTCAAACTTTGCCTGCTCTTTTGAAAGGTATTCGGCAGTGCCTTCGAACTTCGCTACTTCTTGCTCCATTGTTGGGAGTGATTTTTCAATGTCGTTAATGAGTTTCTGCTGATGCTCGGTTGGCTTGCATGCAAACAATGAGAGAACAAGGAGCAAGAGAAGAATAATGTTTCGACCCATTGATATTTGGCGTTAAAGTTTCAGAATAATCTGTTAAACATCTGAACTGCGCATGCAAAATAGGGAACACGAAACGCTCTTACAATCGCACGTCTTTTACATCGGTTTGATTTCGCCTTGAATCAGTTTGCGGCGCAGTTCTTCTACGACTGCATGCACGCTATCAGGGATTAAGTATCGATTCACGTCGTTGTAGATGTAATCAACTCCTTTTTCTGCCAAGCCTAAAACCTTATGTCCGCCTTTGAATGTGCCGTTTTTTACGGCGGCAATTTCGTTTAGCACGACTTCATCAACAACCTTGACCATGCTGGTCAGCACAAGCGTTTTACCGTCAGGCAACTTGGCTTCATTTTCTTGATTCATATCTACGCCAATCGCAAGCCGTGATTTCTCACGAGCCGCTTCAAAAACGCCCAAGCCCGTAATGCCCGATGCGTGATAAATCACGTCCGCATTTTGATTGTATTGTGAGAGCGCAAGTTCTTTTCCTTTGGCAGGATTCTTGAAGCCTTCGCCTGTCAAGCCTGCGTAGCCTACGATGACTTTGATGTCAGGGCGAACATATTTTGCGCCGTTTTCATAGCCTTTTTGAAATTTGCGAATCAAGGGCGAATCCATTCCGCCAACAAAACCAATCACGCCGGTTTTGCTTACCATTGCCGCAAGTGCGCCGACAAGAAACGAACCTTCTTCTTCGCGAAAGGTAATTGCGGCAAGATTTTCAGGAATAGACTTGCTGGTATCGACCGAGTAGTCGATGCAGACATATTTTTTGTTGGGAAATTCTTTGGCAACGGCGGTGATGTCGTCCGTGAAAATGAATCCTGCACCAATGATGATAGCAACATCGCTTTGTGAGGAAAGTTGTCGCAGTGCGGCTTCGCGGTCTGCGCCTTCGCCTGGCTCAATATATTCGTAATCGATTCCGAATTTTTCTTTTGCCAAATCGACACCGCGAAACGCCGCATCGTTAAATGATTTATCGCCCCGACCGCCCACATCAAACACTAACCCTGACTTGAACGCCTCTCTTTGCTCACCTTTATCTGTTTTTTTAGAAGAACAATTTATTGCAATAACAGATATTAAAATTACTCCAACAACAGTTTTTACAGGCGCAGTCATGTAGTTTGAAATTATGAGTTCGGATTAAAGTTTTTCTTTGCTAACACAATCGCGCCGACAACGGCGAGCAAAAGCAGAATGGAGATAATTTCAAACGGAAAAAGAAAATTGGTGATGAGTTCGCGCCCAATGTTTTTGGCTTCGCCAAGTTCAAGCGGCGTGAGCGACGCAGGCTTATTGGGCAAGTTAATGTTCAAGCCGAGAATGTAGAGAAACTCCACAAGCAAGACACCCCCAAGTAAGATGCCTAAGCCTTTTTGTAAATCGAATTTTTCTTTAAGCGCACGCTCATCATCTAAATTCAGCAACATAATCGTGAAGAGAAACAGCACCATAATTGCGCCCGCATACACAATCACTTGCACAACGGCGATAAACTGCGCTTCAAGAAGCAAGTAGATGCCGCCAAGCGCAAAAAAATTAAGCACTAAAAACAGCGCGCTGGTCACAGGATTTCTCGACCACACCGTGCCGATTGACCCTACCATCACCAACGCTCCGAGAAACGAAAACAAGATGAATGAAATGGTTTCCATTTGCAGAATTTCTTAGGAAGGCTAATTAAACTGGTGTTTGAACAACGGGCGCAAATTTACAAAATTGTTTCCCAACTTTTCGGCGTGCTTTTCTCCTTTGCTCCACCGCTTGCAGATTGACATTGTGCAAGATGCGTTATATTGCACCGCTTAATTGCTTATTGCATGAAATCAAATTTGCTTTCGTATCATAAAATCACTGACCGCATGGATTTCGGAATCACCACGCGCACCCTTCGCGACTTCCGAAACGATGTCTCTTTTATTCATCACCTTCCTTCCAACGAACAGCCTGAATTTTGTTTTGATGATGGCTACGAAGATACTTTCACTAACGCTTTCCCCATTCTCTCCGAATTTGGCTTTACGGCAAATCTCTTTGTGATTACAGGGGTTTTGGGAACACTCAATTCGTGGGATTTTACGCTTTTCGGAAAGTTCAAACATCTTTCACGTGAGCAACTTAAAGCCCTTGCTGATGCAGGTTGGAACATCGGTAGTCATACGAAATCGCATCTTGCGCTCACGACACTTTCACCTTCTTTGCTTCGTGCTGAACTTGACGATTCAAAAAAGTTTTTGGAAGATTTGATTGGCAAAGCCGTAACTGCGATTTCATTTCCTTTCGGCAATTTCAATGCGCGTGTGATTGAGGCGTGTAAAGAGGCGGGATTTCAGGAAGCCATCTCAATTAAAACGTCTTCGTCTGATGGATTTGTCAAGCGAAGCAAAGCCGTTTATCGTTTTGATTCCTTGAACTCGATTCGCGCCAAACTCCGCAACGCACCACTTGAACTTCTGCGCCTTCGCAGTATCAATGCGTGTTCGGGCGCAACGATTTTCATGCACAAACTTAAAGGCTACCGACCTATTGCGCATGCAGAGTAGTTTGCCGACATATCTCATCATCGGGCTTGCGACGGTTTTGTTTTTTATTCTCGGCTACATGATGCGCGAGTCGCTCTCTCCGCTGGTTGTTTATCTTTTCATCGCCGCCTTATGTTATCCGCTTCGTGAAAATGCTTTTGTCGTCAGGTTGTTTTGGCTTTCAACGGTTTTGATTGTCATTTGGGTATTGAGCGTTTTATCGGGATTGCTTGCGCCGTTCATTATTGCGTTCATTTTAGCCTTCCTCTTTGAGCCGCTGATGGAATGGCTTGTTTCAAAAAAGGTGAAGCGGTCATACTCGGCTGTTGTGATTACGCTACTTGGCGTGGGCAGTATTTTCCTTGCGATATTTCTCACGATTCCGCTTATCACGGCGCAATCACAAGCCCTTGCTGATGCACTCGCCGATTTGCCTGAACAATTCAACAGCATTTTCGATAGCCTTGAACAACTGCCGCTCATCAAGAAGTATGATATTGATGTTTCTGCGTTGAGAACATCGATTGTTTCATTTTTTCAAGCCAAAGGCGACGGACTTGGGAATCTTCTGACCGATATTCTCTCCAAAGCGGCGCAAAGCGTGCCAACGCTGATTTCCACACTTGTCAACATCGTCTTGATTCCTGTGCTTGTGTTTTATTTCCTCAGCGATTTTCCAACCATTAAACAAACGCTCGTCAACCTCATTCCGCGTGAATACTTCCCGACCGCATCGGAATACTTTGGGCTTGCAGGCGCAATCCTTCGTCAATACTTGCGCGGACAGGTGATTATCATGTTCATCTTGATTGCGATTTATTCATCGCTCTTTTTTTTGATTGGGCTTAGTTATTCGCTTTTGCTTGGGATTGTTTATGGTGTGATGGCGTTTGTGCCGTATATCGGCGGAATTATTGCGCTGACATTGAGCGTGATTGTTGCGCTGTTTGGCGAAGCAGTCGGGCGCACGATTATTTTGATTCTTATTATTTACGCAGTCGTTCACGCTGTTGAAAATTTTTTTCTTGTTCCGAAAATCATCGGTGAGCGTGTCAAACTCAATCCGATTGTGCTCTTTTTAGCCATCTTTTTGTTCGGATATTTCTTTGGCTTTTTCGGTGTGCTTTCTGCTGTGCCGCTCTCGGCATTTCTCGTTGAGATTTTGAACAAACAACTTGCGATTGCCTCGCAGAAAAAAAATAGTGATGATTCTTCACGCTGAGAACCTCTATAAATCTTACACACCCAAAGGCAGAGAGCGAATTGACATTCTCAAAGGCGTTTCAATTTCGGTGGGCGAGCGAGAAATGGTCTCCATTATCGGCGCGTCAGGAAGCGGGAAAACCACCTTGCTCAACATTCTCGGAACGCTCGACACTGCTGACGACGGCGAGATTCGTTTCAAATCCGATGTGATTTTTTCCAACAAGAAATTTCAGTTACGCCCCGAAGCGATTGCAAAGTTTCGCAATCAACGCATTGGATTCGTGTTTCAATTTCATCATTTGCTTGATGATTTCACCGCACTTGAAAATGCCGCCATGCCGCACTACATCTTGACCGGCAATTTCAAACTTGCCAAAGAAAAGGCAGAAGCCTTGCTCGTTTCAGTCGGCTTGAAGGAACGTCTCAATCATTTGCCTTCGGAACTAAGCGGCGGCGAAGCGCAACGGGTTGCTATCGCACGCGCACTCGTCAATTCGCCTGACATTGTCTTTGCTGATGAGCCTTCAGGGAATTTGGATTCAAAGAACAGCGATAAACTCTATGAACTTATCGCCGAACTTTCGCATCAAAAGAACACGTCGTTTGTGATTGTAACGCACAACAGCCGCTACGCCGAACTTTCTTCTCGGACATTTGAAATGCGCGATGGTGTTCTTCAACAAGTTCGCTAATCGGATACGGTCTCACCTTTCCAATGCGACATACCACCCATCATATTCACGACTTGCATAAATCCTAACTGAATCAGCAAGCCAGTC